>FPHH01000064.1_pt1 | contig 27855 bp, 26 predicted proteins | sample 1057331 | NCBI WGS metagenome assembly FPHH01 (sample SAMEA4473311, study PRJEB15554) | hydrothermal vent metagenome | biome: marine basaltic hydrothermal vent biome; feature: marine hydrothermal vent; material: water | place: Pacific Ocean | collected 2011-06-14/2011-07-23 | depth 1155 m
TGGAGATGAGTAAAAAGATACGAGAGGCTGATGCGACTATTCCTATTATTATGGTAACAGCTCTTGAAAACCTTGAGATGCTTCGTGAGGCGATTGAAGTGCGTGTAACGAGCTTTATCAAAAAGCCACTCTCTGCGAAGGCAATTTTTTCTACTTTGGAGTTTGTTGCAAAATCTGTTGTAGCAGAGAGACTTTTAATGAAAGAGCAATCACGACAAATCGCTTATAGTGATTATCAAGAGAAATTGACTTATGAAAAAGAGACGACTATTATTAAAAATGACTTTTTAGAAGAGGGTGTTGTTGGTGATTTTATCTCTGAATTTCTCTTCAAACCTCGCGATATTCTGAGTGGTGATAGCTACTCTTTGCGAAAACTCTCCGATAGGCACTCTCTTGCGTTTATCGTCGATGGTATGGGCAAAGGAATATCTGCCTCTGTTACGGCGATGATGTGTTGTGCTTATGTAAATCATCTTGTTGATACAAACCAAACGCAATCTTTGACGCATATTATAGAGAGGCTTGTGAGTTTTATAGGTACTAATCTCCTAGAAGAGGAGGTAGTCTCTGCCACATTTATACTCTTTGACCATAAAGAGCATGGAATGGAGTATGCGATGTTTTCTATGCCTGCTATGCTCTATACGACTCAAGAGAGCGAGGGTGTTTTACGATTAAAATCAAATAACCCTCCATTAGCGAGCTATACAAAACGAATAAATAGCACAAAAATAGAGACAAATAGTATAGAAAAACTGCTTTTTTTTAGTGATGGTCTCAATGAAAATAGTCTCAAAGATGGCTCTGGTATCTATGGTAGCCGACTTATGGGAGATTTTGAAGATGCCAAGAGTGTGGAGGAGTTGGAGCAAAAACGCTTAGAGTATATTGATATTCAAGAAGATGATGTAACTTATATCTTTTTACGAAAGAGGTAATCTATGTATTATAGAGGTGTAGAGAGAGGCGATACTCTAGCAGAGGAGTTTGTAAATGCTTTGAAAACACCGATGCAAGAGAGGACTTTTGCAACCACTTTAGAAGCAGTAGATAGTGCTGTGGAGTGGTATGAAGAGGTATGTAGAGCAATTACTCCTTATGATGAGGAGGAGATGAGCAGAGCTTCTCTTGTATTTTTGGAACTCTTTATGAATGCCTATGAACATGGAAATTTGGGCATAGATAGAGAGAAAAAAAAACGCTATCTTGAACAGGGTATTTACTATGAAAAACTCCCTATAATTGAACAAAATTCAGATGCAAAAATTAGCGTAAAAGTATATGAGATGCAAAAGAGTGGTGTTGCTTCTATTGTAACGCAGATATGTGATGAGGGGAGGGGATTTAATCTTTTGCAATTTATTAAACAAAGCAAAAGCAAAACAAATCCAAATGGGCGTGGTATTTTCGTATCGCGTAAAAATTGTAACGATATTTATTATAATAAGAGAGGAAATTGTGTCCTATTTTTTATCAAAGAACATCTTGAAAAGGGGAAGCTTTATGAAGAGAGTTAAACTATCTCTACTTATAGCAACGATTGTTGCAAGTAGCTTATTTGCAGATGATATAGATATGTTGCTGAATAATATAGAGCAAAAAACTGACCTATCCCAAAAAACAAAACTAGCAAATAGTGGTGTCTCTTTTGTCTGGACACGCGATGATTTAGAGAGGATGCAGATAACGAACCTCAAGCAAATTTTAAAAACTGCTTATCCTATGGGATATGATGAGAATCGCTATGGATTGGTCGATCCTTTTACTTATGGCTCCAATCAACCCTTTGTTTCGCAAACTATGCGACTCTATATTGATAACCAAGAGATAACATCGGGATTGTATGGAAGTGGTCTCTTTTTGATGGGTGATGCTAATATTGACTGGGTCGATCATGTAGAGATATATACACAAGCTCCTACTTATGAGTATGCAACAGAATCAACAGTAGTGCTTATAAAACTCTACTCCAAAAGTGTTGCAAAAGATGAGGGTTCGGATGTGAAAATAGCAGGGGGGAGTTATGGAGCAAAGAGTGTAGATGGCTACCATGCAGGGTGGATTAATGATGATTGGTCCTATTTTGCTTTTGGGTTGCATGATGATGACAAAAGAGAGAAGCATAGAAGTTTTGGCACACAACTCTCACGCGATAAAGTTGTCAATTCTACCGTAGCAACACTCCATGGTGCGAATACAAATATTTTACTTAACGCTTTTGAGCAAGATAGAGATGGCTTTGCAACGCTAAGTTCTGATGCAACGCCAACAGAGTCAAAACTCAAAGCAAAATATCTTCATGTCGGGATTGATGGTAAAGTGCAAAATTTTGGCTATCTTTTTACTTATAGCTATACAGATACACAATCGAATATGCGTGATGATGTAATGCCCACTGCTTCAGGATTTCCTATTGCTTCAGCAGATTCTTATGAGAATGATAATGTATTGACAGGAGAGCTAAAATATAGACTCAAGCAAGAGAATAATACTCTTTTGATGGGTGCAAAATATAGAACAAAACATGCCAAATGGGAGAGAGCTACACTCAATGGGTTTGATATGACAGCAGGGGGTGATAGCTCTGTGCAAAATATAGCAACACTCTATGGAGAGAATCAATACTCTTTTGCATCAAATTCTATTCTGACTGCTGGTATTGAGTATCAAAGAGTAACCAACAAAGATAGTGTGCAAAATGATAATCTTTGGCTCTATAGAGTCTCTCACACTTATACAACTGAGAGTTGGACACTAAAAACACTCTATTCCCACTGCGATGTTGCTTTAGCTCCCTATCTTATCAAATCGGATAGCTTTCTTTTGGATCCTCTCTCGCATCATAATCTTGAGAAGATGGATACTATTTTAGAGAATATTATATATAAGAGTGGGGCGAATAAGTATGAGATGATAGTCGATTATTCGGTAGGAAGAGATTATTATTTGCCTTTAGAAAATGGAAAAATAGGGAACTATAAGAGAGATTTGATAATGTCCGATATAGATATGCGATGGACAAGAATCTATAATGATAATGATAAGTTTTTTGTTCGAGGGAGTTATAGAGAGATGAGAAATACTCCGTATAATTTCCACAACTATCGAGGATATAATGGAGTAATAAGGAATATAAATAGTTATCAAAAATATGACTTTTTTAATGAACTTGTCTATGATAGAAATAATATCACTAAGGAGAATTTTTATAACTACTCTCTAGGTGTTCGTTATCACTATACCAAAGATATAGTTATGGCAATTAAGGGGTTAAATATTTTTGATGATGCAAGAAAAAGCTCCTATTATAGGATAAATCCTACTACATTTGCACAAGAGAAGCCATTAGAAGTCTCCCCTATTGATAGAGAGGTAATGTTTAGTCTCGATTGGGCGTTTGAATGAGAAAGTTATTTTTATTGATGATTTTTGTCATCTCTCTTTATGGGCAGGATTACACTTTAAAACTGTATGAAAAAATTTTAGGTTCATTGTCTGATAGTAGCTCTATTGTCGTTTATGCCGATGGTGCAAGTAGTCAAATTTTGCAAAAAAGTAGCAAGTTTGAAGTGGTGCATTTTTGTAGTGAAGATGTGGAGTTTCTTGTGGGGAGTTCTTTTGGCACACTAAGCCCATTGTGCAAAAATAAGCCCCTCTTTGCAACTACACATAGAGCATACCATAAATATAGCAATGCTTTTGGTGCATTTTACTGGACAAAAGGACGCCCTCAACTCCACTTTAATAGAGCGATTTTAGAGCGATTTGAGTTACATCTCCCAGCAAATTTACAAAGGTTTATAGATGAATAGAATAGTTACATCCAAAAAGATAATTTATCTCTTTTATATTGCTATTGTGCTCTTTTTTACTTATGCTTTTTTTGTTTTTATTCAATTTAAAGATACAAAAAAGAGTATTGAAGAGGCCTATTTTCAGGCAAATATAGAGTATGTGCGAACAATAGCAGAGAATATTAGTAAAAACTTGCAAAAAATTACAACAGATGGCTCACTAAAAGCAACACTCCAAAAGAGCAGTGCCCTGCGAGAGGAGTTAGAGAGGAGTTTGGAGCTTTTTCGCACAAAACGCTACCGATATATTTATGTCGTAACAAAAGAGAGCAATAGTGAGCGATTTCGCTTTCTTTTGGATGGAGCAAAAGAGAATAAGAGTGAATTTTTGGAGGAGTTTATGCCTCTTAAAACAGAAAAATGGGTGGGTGTTTATAAGAGTAAAGAGGCTACTTTTTTTCAAAATAGAGATGCAAAAGGGCTTTGGATAACCTACTTGTATCCTATTATTATCCATAACCATGTAGAGGCAATTCTTGCTATTGATTTCTCTTTGGCAGAGGAGAGAAATATACAGGATATTTTAGATATTTTTATTCAATCCTCTAAGACTTTTATTGTGTTATCTCTTTTTGTTCTGTTGATTGTGATGCTTCTCTTGAGTTATGAGAAGAAACGAACAAGAATTATAAAAGAGCAGAGTAGAGAGATTCAGGAGTTTAATAATACTTTGCAAAAGAGAATTGAAGAAGAGGTTGCCAAAAATAGAGAAAAAGACAAACAGATGCTCCAACAATCTCGCCTTGCCCAAATGGGGGAGATGATAGGGATGATAGCCCATCAATGGCGACAGCCTCTTAGTGCCATCAGCTCGGCAAGTATTGCTATAAATATGAAGGCACAGATGGATATGCTCGATAGTAAATCAGCCATAGAGTTAGCAGAGAAAATTTCTGAATTTACTCAATATTTGAGTAAAACAATAGATGATTTTCGAGAGTTTTATAAGGATAAAAAAGAGAAGCAAGATGTAACCTATAAGGAGCTTATAGACTCTACTCTTAATATTGTAGAGGTTTCACTTAAAAATAAAAATATTAAGCTTGTTATTGAGATGCAGAGTGAGATTACTTTTCATACTTACGCAAATGAGCTCAAACAGGTGCTTTTAAATCTTATCAAAAATGCAGAGGATGCACTCTTAGAGAAGGGAGTAGAAAGTCCTTGCATAAAAATTATAACTCAAGAGAATAGACTTATAGTAAGTGATAATGGAGGAGGTATTCCAGAGGATATAATAGATAAAATATTCGACCCATACTTCTCTACCAAGAAAAATCTCAATGGAACAGGCTTAGGGCTCTATATGAGTAAGACGATTATAGAGGAGCATTGTGAAGGAAAATTGAGTGTGCATAATGGAGAGGATGGAGCAGTTTTTGTAGTGGAATTGTCAAATTAAATTATTCCAAAATAGGAAGTAAGACTTCACTCTCACCTCTTTGATGGGACTAAAGTCCCATTTCCGAAAGAGAGCTAAGCTTTTCTCAAAAATCGGAAGTGAGACTTTAGTCTCACCATTGGATGGGAGTAAAGTCCTATTTCAGAAAAATGAAACAAGAGAAGGGAAAAAAAGATAAAGGATAGCGATGTTTTATAGATTAAAGGTAAAAGTAAAAGTTTTAATACCCTTTTTAATTTTTGTTGTATTGTTTTTAATGCTAACAACAAGTTATATTACAAATTATTATTCGCAAATAGATTCATTAAAAGAACTGCAAAAAAGTGTTGTTTTATCTACAAAAATATCACAGCTTATTCATGAAACACAAAAAGAGAGGGGATATTCCTCTGGATATGTTACAAATCATGGAGAAAGATTTGAAAAAGAACTTGAACTACAAAAGCAACAAACAGATAAAAAAATAGTTGAGTTGCGAGGTTTATTATCAAAATTTAACAATCCTATTATTATAACTTCTATACAAAAACCTCTACAATATCTTGTAACATTAAAAAGCATTCGGAAAAAAGTGAAAAATTTACAAATCAACTCACATAAAGTAATTCTATTTTATTCTACTATGAATGATGCTTTTTTAAATATTTTTGTGAAACTTGCAAAATCTTCACAGGTAGCAAATATTACACAAGAATTAATAGCATATAGTGATTTTTTGTATGCAAAAGAAAATGCAGGGATTGAGCGTGCACTTGGAACTGCTATTGTATCTCAAAATTATTTTGATAAAAATCAAAAGGTTACTTTTACCAATCTTGTAGAAGCACAAAGGCTATATCTCAAGATGTTTTTACAATTAACTTCTCAAGATATCAGAATTTTTTATAAAAAAGTATTTACTGGAAATGATATTAATAATGTGAATAAAGTAAGAGCAATTATTTTATCTAAAGAGAGTCATTTTCAAATTGATCCTCTATTTTGGTTTGATAATATAACCTCAAAAATAGATAAATTAAAAAAAATCGATAATTATCTAGAAAAACATATCCTAAAAAATATTGATGAAGCATTAAGAAAAAATTATGGCTATTTTTTGATTTTTATTTTTCTTAATATTTTAGGTGTGAGTGTATTTGTTGGTATCGTTATAACTTTTTTGAAATTAATACATAATGAACTAGAATTAAAAAAGATAAATGATAAATATATTATTAGTTCAGTAACAGATGCAAAGGGGAGGATTCTTGATGTGAGCGATGCCTTTTGTATGATTTCTGGTTATTCAAAAAAAGAACTCATTGGGAAAACACATAATATAGTGCGTCATCCTGATATGCCAAAAAGTGTTTTTAGAGAGATGTGGAAAGCATTAAAACAGAAAAAATCTTGGCAAGGAAAAGTAAAAAATCTCAAAAAAAATGGTGATGAGTATTGGGTTTATGCAAATATAGAATCTATATTGAATAATAAAGGAGAAATAAAGGGATATGCTTCAATCCGAGTTGATATTACAGATAGCGTTCATCTTCAAGAAGAATTAGAAAATAATAGGAAAAAAGATCGACTTCTTTTACAGCAGAGCAAACATGCACAAATGGGTGAAATGTTAGCTATGATAGCCCATCAATGGCGACAACCTCTTAGTGCTATAAGTGCAGCAAGTATCACTCTTAATATGAAAGCCCAAATGGATATGTTGGAAAAAAATGTAGTGATAGAAGTTGCAAATAAGATTTCTGATCTTACCCAACATCTTAGTAAAACAATAGATGATTTTAGAGATTTTTTTAAAAATACAAAAGAAAAAAAAGAGATAACATATCAAGAGCTTATCAATAAAACTCTTGAAATAGTAGAGGTTTCTTTAAAAAATAAAAATATCACCATTATTAGAGAAGAAGAGAGTAAAGAGGTATTTGTAACTTATACAAATGAGTTAAAACAAGTGGTCTTAAATTTGATAAAAAATGCAGAAGATATCCTGTTGGAAAAAAATATAAAAGAACCTTATATCAAGATAGTAACAGAAGGAAATAAATTAAAAATATATGATAATGGTGGAGGTATCCCTGAAGATATAATAGATAAAATATTTGACCCATACTTCTCAACAAAAAGTTTAAATGGAACAGGCTTAGGACTCTATATGAGCAAGACGATTATAGAGGAGCATTGTGAGGGAAAACTAACTGCCCATAATGAAGCAGATGGAGCAGTTTTTGTGGTAGAATTATCAAATGGAGAGAAAGATGAAAAGAATAGTAACAGATAGCTCAAACTTTAAAGATTTACGACAAAGAGATGCTTATTATGTTGATAAAACGCCTCAAATAGTGGAGTTTTTTGAAGAGAAATAGCACTTGCACAAAAACGAGGCTATAACAATATTTTAGCATTTGGTGTTGTGTTTGATGGGAAGCGATGTTGGGTGCAAAAGGTATAAAATAGCTTCTTTTTTCGGAAGTGAGACTTTAGTCTCACCATGGGATGGGACTAAAGTCCCATTTCCGAAAGAGAGTTAGGCTTTAGTCTCACCTTGGATGATGGAGAGGTAAAATTTTATTTTTGAATATAAATAAAGGTGTTAAAAATGCTAAAAGAAAAACCAAAATTATTATTTTATTGTGGTATCACTATGATAAAACCAATGAGAGAAATATCGCAAATTATAGAAGAAAAATATGATTGTGTTATAGATATTATTTCTGGTGATTCTCAAACGCTCTATGATAGACTCAAGCGTGAGCAAAAAGGGGATTTATATCTTCCTGGTTCAAGCTCTTTTAGAAAAAAGAATCTACGAGATGGTATTTTACTTGATAAAAAATATATTGGGTTTAATAGGGCGGCTATTTTTGTCCAACATGGAAATCCAAAAAAAATCAAAGATTTAACAAGTTTGGTAGATGAGAATATAGTAACAATGCTCTGTAATCCCAAAAATGGAAGTATAGGGGCAGGAACAAAAGAGGTTTTGAAAAAATTTGGTGGAAAAAAATTTTTAAAAGAGGCTTTTGCAAAAAGTTCTAAAATTGCTAAGAACTCTAAAGAACTTAATGATGCACTGATTGATAAAAGTGTAGATATGGTAATAAACTGGAGAGCGACTCGCTATTGGGATGAGAATCAAAAATATATTGAAGATATTGAAATAGATGAAGAGTATGCTCCAAAACAGAGAATGGTCATTAATCTTTTGAAATTTTCTAAACATAAGAAGATTGCAAAAGCATTCATGAAATTTGCAGCTTCAAGGGATGGACAGGCGATAGTAAAAAAATATGGTTTTTATCCAAAACTGAGTAGTGAGCTTAAGACAAAAGATGCTTCTATTCGTGCAATTTTGAATGCACAGTCCAATATTATTATTTTGAGTGATGGCATTAGAATGCTTGATGCAAATCAAAAATTACTTGATTTTTTTGGTGATTTTAAAAATTTTAATGATTTTAAAAAAGAGCATAAATGTATTTGTGATTTTTTTGAGAGAGAGATTCCTAGTGATGATTATATAGTCAATAAAGATTATGATGGATTAAATTGGGTGGAATATATTTTAAAAAATCCAAAAAGAGATTTTAAAGTCATTATGAAAAAAGGGGAAAAATTACACCATTTTTCAATCTCTGTAAAAGAACAAATTTTTAATAAATTGACCCAAGATATCTTTATGGTGATTACTTTGAATGATATTACAAAAGAGGTTGAGATACAAACAAAATTAAAAGAATTAAATTTTACTCTTGAAAAGAGGATAAGAGAAGAGATAGAGAAAAATAGAGAGAAAGATAAACAGTTGTTTCACCAATCCCGCCTTGCCCAAATGGGGGAGATGATAGGGATGATAGCCCATCAATGGCGACAGCCTCTTAGTGCCATCAGCTCGGCAAGTATTGCTATCAATATGAAGGCACAGATGGATATGCTCGATAGTAAATCAGCTATAGAACTTGCCGATAAAATCTCTGAATTTACCCAATATTTGAGTAAAACAATAGATGATTTTAGAGAGTTTTATAAGGATAAAAAAGAGAAGCAAGATATTACCTATAAGGAGCTTATAGACTCTACACTCAATATTGTAGAGGTCTCGCTTAAAAATAAAAATATTAAGCTTGTTATTGATATCGAGAGTGAGATTGTTTTTCAGACTTATGCAAATGAGCTCAAACAGGTGCTGTTAAATCTTATAAAAAATGCAGAGGATGCACTGCTAGAGAAGGAAGTAAAAAATCCCTATATTAAGATTCTTGCACAAGAGAATAGACTCATAGTAAGTGATAATGGTGGAGGTATCCCTGAAGATATAATAGATAAAATATTTGACCCATACTTCTCAACAAAAAGTTTAAATGGAACAGGGCTTGGACTCTATATGAGCAAGACGATTATAGAGGAGCATTGTGAGGGAAAACTAACTGTCCATAATGAAGCAGATGGAGCAGTTTTTGTAATTGAGTTGCTAGTGAAACATCACTAGCAAAAAGATTCCAAAGAGAATCCTATAGATACCAAAGCTAACAAAAGTGAATTTTTCTAAAAATGCCAAAAAGAGTTTGATAGTAAGGTATGCAACAATAAAGGCAACGACAAATCCTACAAGAAGTGCCTCTAAATTTGCCCCTGAAAAATCATGATAATATTTTAAAATATCATGAACAGTAACGGCACTCATAACAGGAAAAGCAAGTAAAAAACTAAACTCTGCACTCGCTTTCCGACTCATTCCCACAAGAAGTGCACCAATAATGGTCGAACCAGCGCGTGAAGTTCCAGGAATGAGAGCAAACACTTGAGCAACTCCTATCCAGATAGATTGCTTATATGTAACAGCCTCTACATCATCCATAAGCTCCGCTTCATTTGGAATATAAAACTTCTCTACAACCAAAAAGATAATACCTCCAATAATAAACATGGTAGCAACAACATTGAGACTAAAGAGCTCTTTTATCTGATGTGAGAAGAGAAAACCAACTACGCCAATAGGTAAAAATGCTAAAAATACTCGCTTCCAAAGCTCTATCTTTTCAAGTGTAAATTTCTCTTTGTAGTTAAAAATGACGGCTAAAATAGCAGCAAACTGAATAATAACTTCATACGCTTTTGTAACAGTGGTCTGGTCTATACCCATAAACTTACTTGCTACTATCATATGCCCCGTAGAAGAGATAGGCAAAAACTCTGTAAAACCCTCAATCACACCTAAAATTATAGAATCATAAATTGTCATATTTATCCTTTTAAAAGTGCTATTTTACCATATTTTTAAACTTTAAATTTATTTATTTCGCTATAATACGAGGTTTTGTTTGAAACATTAAACTCATTTAGGAAATAGAATATGTTACTTTTTACTCCCGGTCCAACTCCAGTGCCACAAAATGTTCGTAATGCCATGAGCGATGAGACAATGCACCATCGCACTCCAGAATTTGAGGCTATTTTTGAAAAGACACGCAAACATCTTTTTAATCTTTTTGCTACTGATGAAGTGGTAATGATAGCATCAAGTGGAACAGGGGCTATGGAAGCTGCTGTTATTAACCTCTGTAAAAACACACTTTTGAATGTAAATTCTGGAAAGTTTGGTGAGCGTTTTGGCAAAATTGCCACAGCACATGGACTTAAAAATGTAGAGATTAAAAATGAGTGGGATACGCCTGTAAGTGTAGAAGATGTAGTAGATGCAGTCAAAGCAAATGCAGACATTGATGCAATAGCAGTGCAAATTAGCGAATCAGCAGGAGGGCTTCGTCACCCTGTAGAGGAGCTTGCAAAGGCAGTCAAAGCAATTAATCCTGAGATAATGATTATTGCCGATGGTATTACAGCAGTGGGTGTGGAACGCATTGATGTAACAGATATAGATTGTCTTATAGCAGGAAGTCAAAAAGCACTTATGTTGCCACCTGGGCTTGCGATTTTGGGACTCTCAAACGCAGCGATAGAGAAGATTGGCACAGGGGTAGGTTACTACTTTAATCTTGCTTCAGAGATTAAAAAACAGCGTCAAAACACAACAGCATATACTGCTGCTACTACGCTTATTATAGGACTTTTAGAAGTCTTTGAGATGATAGAGCGTGAGGGTGGGCTTGAGTGCCTTTATAGTGATACAGCAAGACGCGCAGAGGCGACAAGAACAGCACTTGAAGCTATTGGACTTCACAGCTATCCAAAAGTTCCAGCAAAGAGTATGACAACTATTGATGATGTAGATGCATCAAAAATTCGTTCTGCTCTTAAAGAGGAGTATGATGTCAATGTAGCAGGGGGGCAAGACCATCTTAAAGGAAAAATATTCCGTATTAATCAGATGGGCGTGATTGCTCCTTATGAGTCTCTTTGGGTGGTCAATGCCATAGAGCTTATTTTGCACCGTATGGGACGAGTGGAGTATAGTGGGCTTGCATCAAAAGTTTTTAATGAAACATACTTTAAAGATTCCCTAGAAAAGAGAGCGATATAGATGATACTTGAGCATGAAATTCCACATGGAAGTAAGCTCTATTTTGGCAAAAGTGCCAAAGTAAAAAGAGATGTAGAACGCGTTGCAAGTGATATTTTGGATGCGAATGGTTTTGAAGAGATAGTAACGCCTATCTTCTCTTACCATCAACACAAAAGTATTGCCGATGAGCGAGAGCTTATTCGCATCAATGACGAAAAAAACAACTCTCTCTCTTTGCGTGCTGACTCTACTATTGATGTTGTTCGCATTATAGAGAAACGACTTGGTGCAAATACAACACAAAAAAAATGGTTCTATATTCAGCCTGTTTTTACCTATCCGACTACTGAACAGTATCAAGTGGGTGTTGAGTTTATGGGTGAGAAAAAGCTCTCAAGTGTTGCCTCTTTGGCAATGGAGATTTTTGATAAATTAGAGGTAAAACCTTTGATGCAAATCTCAAATATCAAAATCCCAGAGCTTATTGTTGCAATGTTTGATACGCTTACTATTGATGACTTTAGACATATAAATATCGACAAATTTATCAATATTGGAGAGGAGTGGTTAAGCAAACTTGTCTATCTCCAGCATGTAGAACAGCTTGATGCACTCTTAGAGATTGTGCCTGAGTCTATAAAAGTAGAACTTTTGAAAATGAAAGAGTTGTGTTTGGAGACAGGGTGTGAAAATAGCGTGCTTGCACCAATGTATTACGCAAAAATGCTCTACTACGATGAACTTTTTTTCCGATGTATTATAGGAAATGAGGTCTATGCGCGTGGTGGAAGATATAAAAATGATACGCTCACTTCAGTGGGTTTTGCACTCTATACAGATGTAGTATGCGAAGCAATAGAGCAATAGAAAAAGAGGGAAATAAATATGTATGAAAATAAAGCAGATGTTGTTGTTGGAATCCAATGGGGTGATGAGGGTAAAGGAAAAATAGTAGATAAACTTGCTCTTGAGTATGATTTGGTATGTCGCTCACAAGGTGGGCATAATGCTGGACACACTATTTGGGTAGATGGTGTTAAATATGCACTCCATCTTATTCCATCGGGTGTGCTAAATCCAAAGGCGATTAATATCGTAGGAAATGGTGTTGTGCTCTCTCCTAGCTCAATTATAGAGGAGATGGAGCAGTTTGAAAATTTGGAGGGGCGTCTCTTTATTTCAGATAAAGCACATCTCAATCTCTCTTACCATGCACAAATTGACCAAGCAAAAGAGAGACTCAAAGGCGATAAAGCTATTGGAACAACAGGAAAAGGAATAGGGCCTGCTTACTCTGATAAAATCAATCGTATTGGACATAGAGCAGGGGAGCTTTTAGACCCTGAAAAATTATGCCAGACTATTTTGGACTATTTTGCACTCAATAAGCCTATCTTTGATGTGATGGATTTGCATGCTCCAAAAAGAGAGGAGCTACTTGCTGAACTTACAGAGTATAGCAATAAGCTTGCACCTTTTATTACCGATACAACACAGATGGTATGGCGTGCACTTGATAGCCAAAACAAACGCGTTCTTTTAGAGGGTGCACAGGGAACTATGCTTGATATTGACCATGGAACATATCCTTATGTAACTTCAAGTGCAACGGTAAGTGCAGGAGCTTGCACAGGATTAGGGCTTAATCCTAAAGATATTGGAAAAGTGACAGGAATTGTAAAAGCATACTGCACGCGTGTTGGAAATGGACCTTTTCCTAGTGAAGATTTGGGCGAAGATGGCAAACGACTTGGAGAGCAAGGGCATGAGTTTGGCACGACAACAGGGCGTGCGCGTCGTTGTGGTTGGTTTGATGCGGTAGCGACTCGTTATGCTTCACGCTTGAATGGTTGTGATGAGTTGGCATTGATGAAACTTGATGTGCTTGATGGTTTCGATGAGGTAAAAGTGTGCGTTGCGTATGAGTATAATGGGGAGACGATTGATTATCTTCCAGCAGATTTGGAAAATGTAACACCAATATACAAAACCTTTAAAGGGTGGGATAAATCTGTAGGTGTTCGCACATTTGAGGAGCTTCCTCAAACAGCACAAGAGTATGTCAGACTTATTGAAGAGATTAGTAAAACAAAAGTGGGCATTATCTCTACATCTCCTGAGAGGGAAGATACGATAATTCTTTAAGAGGATTTATTGATGAAAACACGCTTTAGCTCTTTGGTCAATGTGAAAAAAAACACAATGCAAAAGAGTGAGAGTGCGTTACAAAAGGCAAATGCTGCTTTTTTAAATGCGCAAGAGGCTCTTGCAACTTCTCTCCAACAACTCCAAGATTTTACTCCCCCAACAGATGGTCAGATTGCCAATTTTTTAGCACATAGAACGCTTCTTGATGCACAAAGAGCAGTGATAGCCGAGAATGAAGAGAGGGTTCGTGTGAGTAAAGATGCGATGCAAAAGGCAAAAGAGCAGCTACAACTTGATACAATAGAGTATGAAAAATTCAAATATCTTGAGTTTGAAGAGCAAAAGGCACTGCTGAAAAAACTAAAAATAAAAGAGGCAAAAGATTTGGATGAGATAGCCCTTATGACTTTTGCGAATAAAACAATGCAAAAGGCAAATTTATGAGATATTTTTTACTTCTACTCTTTTTATACTCTTCTCTTTTTGGAGTGGAAGCAGGTGAAAAAATCTTTGAATGCACCAAGATTTTTGAGCAGAGAAAAGGGGAACTGTTGGTAGAGTTGGAGCGTATTGATGAGCAAAAACAGGCACTCAATTCCTTAAAAATTGCTACCGAAAATCTGCTGAAAAAAAAGAAAGCCAAACTTGATCAACAAGAGGAGGCTTTGAATAAAAAATTGGATGTGATAACAAAAAAAGAGCAGGCTATAAAAGCCTTGCGTGATGAGAATAAAAAACTTTTAACAGCACTTAAAAATACAAAAATGTCTAAAATGGCACAAACATTTGCCAAGATGAAAGCAACTGCTGCTGCTGGTATTTTATCCGATATGCCAACAAAAGATGCTATTGCAATTTTACAATCTTTAAAACCGAAGGTTGTCGGTAATATTTTTACAAAAATGGATGCTACAAAAGCAGCAAAACTTACAGCACTTTTAGCAAAATAGCTCTTTATAATCAAATTTTTACATTTAATAGAGTAGAATAACACATTAAATTTACCCTAGGCATTAATTATGAAAATGACTCTTAAAACCATCCCCCATATAGCAAATAAAGTTGCAATTGACTTAAACAAAAGTGGCGTTGTCGTCATGACAAAAGGGCTAGAACCAGTAGCAGCTGAAGCAGAAAAAGTATTACATGCAAGTGTAAAGGAGGAGATGGCACTAGAGGAAAAAGTGAATGAAATCTGTGATGCAAATGAAGATAAAATAGAGGATATGCTTGCTGATGAGCGACAGCTTTTTTATATGATTAAAAAGAAATTAGCTCCTGAATTTGGGGTTATTTTAAATTATGAAGAGCGATTTTCAGATATAGCACACAAAATACTTGATGAATTGTATGAAGAGGATTTAATCCATTTTGATGTAAGTGAAAATCGTATCAAAAATATTATTTATAGTGCTATTACCTCATTTATGGCAGATAGTTCTGAGATTGAAGATGCCGTTATGGATAAAATTCGTTCCTATAAACGCAGATTTATTCCAGGGACAGATGAGTTTGATATTTTGTATGAGAAGCTCTATCGTGAAGAGCTAACAAAAAGAGGAATGGAGTAGAAATATGAGCAATGAATTAAAAAGAGTTTGGATATATTTAGAAAATGGCACCTATCTTGAAGCAAATAGTTTTGGTGCCTCAAAAACAGAAGTGGGGGAGATTGTATTTAATACCTCTATGACAGGTTATCAAGAGATAATGAGCGACCCCTCGTATGCTGGACAGTTTGTAACATTTACCACGCCAGAGATAGGCAATGTAGGTGTGAATGAGCAGGATATGGAGAGCCTAAAAGCACATGCAAAAGGGATGATAGTAAGAAAATATCAATCGCGTTACTCTAACTTTAGAGCACAAAACTCTCTGCATGCATTTTTGCAAGAGAATGATGTTATGGGAATTTGTGATATTGATACAAGATACCTTACAAAGATGCTCCGTAGTGAAGGTTCTATGATGATGATTGCCTCTACTGAAGTGAGTGATAAAGAGGAGCTAAAAAAAATACTTGAAAATTCTCCACGCATTGAAGCTATTAATTATATTGAGCAAGTAAGCACAAAAGAGCCATACAAACACACTTCTAGCACCTATTCAAATAGTGCGTTTGAGTATGAAGAGGCACCAAAAGCAGAGGCAAAAATAGTGGCGATTGACTTTGGTGTGAAGAGAAATATTTTAAATGAGCTTGTAAGTGCTGGTATAGAAGTAGAAGTTGTGCCAAATAGTTTTGATGCTGATGATTTGATTGCCCGATATAAGGCAAAAGAGATTGATGGTCTCTTTTTATCGAATGGACCAGGAGACCCACTTGTGCTTAAAAGAGAGCAAGCAGAGATTAAAAAACTAATAGCTGCAAAAGTGCCTATGTTTGGTATCTGTTTGGGGCATCAACTTCTCTCTATTTCTCATGGATATGATACTTTCAAACTTAAATTTGGACACCATGGTGGAAATCATCCTGTTAAAAATGAGAAGACAGGATTGGTAGAGATTACAGCACAAAATCATAACTATAATGTTCCTGATAACATTACTGAAATTGCAGAGGTTACACATAAAAATCTTTTTGATAATACGATTGAAGGATTATCCTATAAAGATGAACCAATATTTTCAGTGCAACACCATCCAGAAGCCTCTCCTGGACCAAAAGAGAGCCGTTATATTTTCTCAGAATTTCTCTCTCTTTTAAAAAGATAATAAAGTAGTTTCAGGCTACTTATTATCTGAAATCCTTTTTGGACGGAAAAACTTCTTATTTCTTAACTACAAATAAATTTACAAAACTAAACATAAAGCCAATATATTTCTTGATTTGTTGTAAAATTAAGATAATTTAAACAATTCTATTGCTAATATAGCAGTGTTGATTAGTCCTATAAGTATCCGAAGATATTTATAGGACTTAATTGCTTTGAATCTTAAGGAGGCTATATATGGAGAATCGTCCATTAGAGTACGACTATACGGTTGCAAAGATGTTCATGCTTACAACAATTATTCTAGGAATTGTTGGGATGAGTATCGGGGTATTTATTGCATTTGAACTTGCATTTCCGGGATTGAATACAATCTTTGGCAAGACTATTGCAGAATACACAGCGTTTGGTCGTCTTCGTCCATTGCATACTGACGCAGTTGCATTTGGTTTTACAGTAAGTGGTATTTTTGCTACTTGGTTTTATGTTGGTCAAAGGGTACTAAAAGTATCTATGGCAGAATCAAAATTTTTGATGTTTGTTGGTAAGCTTCAATTTTGGTTATATGTTGCTGGTGTTGCTGCAGCAGTAGTTTCACTTTTCATGGGATATACTTCTTCAAAAGAGTATGCTGAATTTGAATGGCCTATAGATATCGCTATCGTTGTGGTATGGGTTCTATGGGGTGTGAGTATATTTGGTCTTATCGGTATTCGCCGTGAAAAATCACTCTATATTTCTATTTGGTATTATATTGCTACATTCTTAGGTGTGGCTATGTTGTATCTTTTTAACAATATGGAAGTTCCTACAATGCTTGCTACATCACCAATAGGTGAATCTGGTATTGGTAGTTGGATGCACTCTGTATCAATGTATGCAGGAACAAATGATGCACTTGTTCAATGGTGGTATGGTCATAATGCGGTTGCATTTGTATTTACAGTGCCTATTATTGCTATGATTTATTACTTCTTACCAAAAGAGTCTGGTCAAGCTATTTATTCATATAAATTGTCTTTACTCTCATTCTGGGGATTGATGTTTGTTTACCTTTGGGCTGGTGGTCACCACCTTCTTTATTCAACTGTTCCTGACTGGATGCAAACTATGGGTTCAATTTTCTCTGTAGTGCTTATTTTACCATCTTGGGGTTCAGCGATCAATATGCTCCTTACAATGAAGGGTGAATGGCAACAAGTTGCAGCATCTCCACTAATTAAATTTATGGTTCTTGCTTCTACTTTCTATATGTTCTCAACTCTTGAAGGTCCTATTCAAGCTATTAAATCTGTAAACGCAATTGCACACTTTACAAACTGGATTGTTGGGCATGTGCATGATGGGACTCTTGGTTGGGTTGGATTTATGATTATTGCAGCACTTTACCATATGGCTCCTCGTGTATTCAAAAGAGAGTTATATTCAAAAAGTCTTATGGCAGCACAATTCTGGATTCAAACTTTAGGTATCGTTCTTTACTTTACTTCTATGTGGATTGCAGGTATTACTCAAGGTATGATGTGGCGTGCACATGATGAGTTTGGTAACTTAGCATACTCATTTATGGATACTGTTGATGTTCTTCACCCTTACTATGCACTTCGTGGTACAGGTGGTATCTTATATTTAACAGGTTTCTTAATATTTGCATATAACATTTACAAAACTATGTCTGCTCGTCCTGTTGAAGAGTCAGAATTACAAAATGCTTCGCCTATGGGCGCTTAAGAGAGGGAGGATTATATTATGTTTCATTGGTTAGAAAAACACCCGTTCTTTTTCGCGGTAGGTGTATTTGCTACAATCGCGTTTGCAGGTTTGATTGAAATCATTCCAAACTTTGCACAGGCTTCTCGTCCTACAATTGGGACTAAACCTTATACATTGTTACAATTAGCTGGTCGTGATGTTTATATCAAGAATAGTTGTAATGCTTGTCATTCTCAACTTATTCGTCCATTTAAAGCAGAGACTGATCGTTATGGTCACTACTCTTTGAGTGGGGAGTATGCGTATGATAGACCATTCTTATGGGGTTCTGAAAGAACTGGTCCAGATCTTCACCGTGTAGGAAACTACAGAACAACACAATGGCATGAAAATCATATGATGAATCCTGCTAAAATTGTTCAAGGTTCTATTATGCCAGCATATCCTTGGTTGTTTAAAAACAAAGCAGATATAGATACTGCTTATGCTGAACAATTAACAGATTGGGAATTTTTTGGAGTGCCATATAATAAACCAGTTCCTCTAAAAGATGGTAAAACTACTACCATTCCAATGGCTAAAAGTGTTGCAGCAGCAAATGCTATGGCTCTTAAAGAGGCACAGGCAGTTGTAAAAGATATGCACAATCAAGATGTTAAAGATGCAGTAAAAAGAGGCGAGATTCCTGAAATCGTAGCTCTAATTGCATACTTAAATAGTCTAAAATAGTGAAGGGGCTGTAGTGGATATACATACTTTTTCGGCGTATGGTTACTTTTTTATGCTCGTATTTTTGGTAGTTGGTTCGTATAGCTATATTTACCATCTATATAAAAATAGAAAAGATGCTTCGGGTGTTGATTATGAACACTACAGCAACATGGCACTAAAGGATGATATAGGGGATACTCCGGTAAAACCTATATCAGATGAAAAGAAAAAATAGGAGAGATATATGAATAAGCTTTATCTTTGGGGAACTATCATAGCTGCTGCAATGCTTGGGGCGACATATATGACTATTACTTATCTTGGTAAGAGTGGTCTTAATGGTGATATCGTCAATATGCTTGCAATTGCAGGAGCGGCAGCACTTGTAATTATTACAATTTTTGTTGTAGTGAAGTATGTTCGTCAAATGCAAACAGATACTGCAACTGGTGAGCTTGCAGATGAATCTTGGGATAATATAGGTGAATATAAAAATCCTGTACCATTTGGTTGGGCAGTTATATTTTTAGGCACAATAGTTTGGGGTTTATGGTATTGGACTATCGGTTATCCGGTAAATGCTTTCTCTCAAATTGGTCAATATAATGAAGAAGTAAAAGCTGATAATGCAGAATTTTCTAAAAAATATGCAAATATCAAAGGTGAGCAACTTGTAAATATGGGAGAATCTGTTTTTCTTGTTGATTGTGTTGCTTGTCATGGTTTGAATGCTGATGGAAACAATGAAGCAGATGCCGCAGATTTGAATCAAAGAATTTCTGTTAAAAGTGTTAAGTATGCAATTATTCATGGTTTAACAGGGAAATTACTTGGAACTGAAGCAGCAATGCCAGATCGTTCAGGTCTTATGAATGCAAATAATAACTATGCACCAATCACTGATAAAGAGATTGACGAAGTAGCAAAATATGTTGCTGGTGGATTTAAAGACAAAAACAGTGCTGGTGCAAAAGTATTTGCAGGGACTTGTGTTATGTGTCATGGTGATAAAGGTCAAGGTGTAGCTGGAATGGCTCCGCAAATTAATGGTTGGAACTCTAAACTTATTGTCAATGTTCTTGATTATGGTAAAGATGGGGCAATCGGAAAAATGCCTGTTATGGACACACTTAATGCAAAACAAAAAGAAGCTATTGCTGCGTATGTAACAAGCTTAAGTAAAGGAGAGTAACATGAATGAAACTAGAAATGTTTGGGCTCTTGATGGTTTAACTGGTGGTCTGATAGCTACGGCTCTTTTGTTGTCTATATTAGCATTTTTATCTGTTAAAGCAATGAGTGCACAGCACAACCATGCGACAGATTATTACAAAATCAAAGATGAGAAAAATATTAAAAGAATCTCTACAGATAACTATAAACACATAGTTACTGTCAATGTGAAATAGGGAGCATTAAGATGGAAAAGATTATTTCATGGGGTCTAGTAATTATGGCCGTATATACACTATACGCAGTGGTAACGCCAAATCATCTTTTTGTTGGTTAGGTTGTTTCATTGAGTATCTATAAAAGAGGGCTTTTTGCCCTCCTCTTCACACTATTTTTTCAAACACATTTAGTAGCAGAATATTTATATAAAGATGAGATTATTCATAAACCTAAATTAACTCAAGAGGTCAATTTAATAGGTGCTGATCTCTATAAAAAGACAGGTATTGCATTGAGACTTATCTTTTTAAAAGAGTTACCAAAAGATATGAGTATGTATCAATATGAAAAGCAACTCCTCTCTTCGTTTAAAGAGCCTACAGTGTTGCTAACATTTGCTGAAATGAACTCCATAGTTGATATTGAAACAAATGATAAGGCTTTATATAAGTATTTTGATAAAAAACAAGTTTTAAGTCCTGTTACCTCTTATGTGCAGGGATTTATGATGGCGGCATTTTATGCTAAGAGTTGGAAAGAGTTTAAATCTATGCTGACAACTACTGGTGGGACAATTCTTCCTCTGCTTGGTGGCAAGGCAAAAAAGGGAGAGATAACAGATAAGTATGCAGCAGCACTCTTTAATGGTTATCTAGATATAGCACAACAGATTGCACATGCAAAGGGTGTAAAACTTGCTAATGGCTATGATAATGATACGAACCAAGAGACGCTTTTTTATGTAAAACTGTTTTTCTATGGTTTTGTTTTCTATGCTATCATTATGTATATTAGAAGACAAATTTATAAAAGAAGGCATAAAGATGAAAATTTTAGAAAGTGGTAAACTCTGGCCTATTGGTATTGCTCTTGCAATTACTGCAGTTGCTGGAATGTGTGTTTGGACTGTAAAAGTAACGAGTAAAGCAGATATCCAAGAGAGTGATGCATATATGACGAATTATCAAACAGCTGATGCAAAGGCAAATGATTATATTAAGGCAAAAATTGCATTTGATAAGAAATATAAGCTTAAATATATTACAGAGCAGTTAAAAGCTGATGGATGTGATATTAAATATTTATTAACAACAAAAGATGGAAAACCTGTTAAAGATGCTAAAATGATTTTAGCTATTAGTCGTCCAGAGACACAAATATATGATAAAAAGATGGAGAATCCACTCTTTGAAAATGGAGTCTATCTCTTTAAAGATGTAAAATTCCCAAAAGTGGGAGCTTGGAATTTGCTACTTAAGGTTAATGTTGGAAAAGATTATTGTTTTTATGATATAAAAACAGATACAAGAATTCGACATGACAGAAGTATTAAAGAGGCATCTGCGTATTAAGACTATGGATAATCAAACCATAGTCCTTCCCTCTGCTCGTGCCATTCGGCATGAGCAACTCTTCACAGAATCCGAAACACTTTTTTTACCCAACTATATCACAATGAGTGATTTTATAGCCAAACTCTGTATAGTTGATGGATATAAATATCTTGATGATGATAGTAGAACACTTCTTCTTTTAGAGGCTTCAAATTTTAAAGCATTTGCAAATCTACAAATTGAGAGAAACTTCTTCACTTTTACAAAAAATAGCTCCTATATTTTTAAATTTTTTGAGGAATTAAGTGCAGAACTCTATGATATATCTCAATTATCTGGAGCAGATGTTTATGCTGAATATGAGGAGCATATTACTATTTTACAAGAGCTTTATAGGCGTTATGAGAGGCTTTGTGATGAGAGAAAATTATTAGATCGAATCTTTTTACCAAAACGCTACACTTTTAATAGTGCTTTTGCGAAAAGACATAAGAAGATAACTATCTCCCTTGATGGATATTTGACAAATTTTGAGCTAAAACTCTTAGAAGAGGCGACAAAATATAGTGAGATAATTATTCATTTAAGCACAACTGTTTTTAATACAAAGATGCAATATAAATTGCAAGAGCTTGGCTTTGATTTGGAGAGTGGCTATGAGTATGAGCTCTCTTTAAATGAGAGAGTAATTCTTAATAAAACAAAACGCAAAAAAGAGCATACAATAAGCTCACAAAGTTTTAGTGAGCCACTCTTGCAGGTGGCTTTTATCAAGCAAAAGATTTATGAATTTGTTGCAAAAGGGCATCGTGCAGAGAATATTGCTGTCATTCTCCCAAATGAGCAACAAGCCCAAATGATACGCACTTTTGATGATAAAGCAAATCTGAATTTTGCAATGGGAGAACCATATAGCACCACAAAACTCTACAGACAATTAAATGCAACACTCAAAGCGATAGACCAAGAGTCAAAAGAGAATAAAGCCCGATTAGAGAGAGTAGGGGAGGAGCTTTATCTCAAACTCCACTCTATTTATCATAAAAGAGCTTCTGAAGTAGATTTTACGCTATTTATGGGCGAGCTTACAGAGTTTTTTAGCTCCAAAGAGGAGATAAAAATCTATCAAGAGGAGCTTTTTAAGTTTGAAAAACTGCTCCCTTTTATGAGTGAAATGGGGATAAAATCTCTGCTCAATATCTTTATGCAACGCCTCTCTAATCGCACTCTTGATGATGTGCGTGGTGGGAAAGTGACAGTAATGGGAGTGCTTGAGACGAGAAGTATCCATTTTGATGGGGTAATTATTATAGATTTTGATGATAAAAATGTCCCAAAACGCAGTGATAAAGATATGTTTTTGAATACAAAAATTCGAGAGATGGCAGGCTTGCCAACGATGAGCGACAGAGAAAATCTACAAAAACATTATTATGAGATGTTGCTCTCTCATGCCAAAGAGGTTGCTATTGCCTATGTAAGTTCAAGCGAGAGTTCGGCTTCACGATTTTTAAAACAGCTTGGCATCAAAGAGAAAAATGAATATAATGAGCTTGATTATGCAAGCATACTTTTTCAGCGTTCAAAAAGAGTGCCATTTCAAGAGAGAGAAATCATTCAAGAGTATAGCTTCAAAAATATAGAACTCTCTGCAACGCGTCTGAAAAGTTATCTCAGTTGTAAGCGTCAATACTACTACAAATATGTGCAAAATATGCAAAACCATCAAATTCCAAAAGATATTCCTCAAGAGCATGAGATAGGCAATGTGGTGCATAGGGCATTAAAAGCACTCTATGAGAAGAGGGGTAGCTATAGTGATGTGCGAGAACTCAAGCGTGATATAGAGAGGGAACTTGATGCTCATTGTGGCAAAAGTGAGCTTGATAAATATCTTGTAGCGATGCAAAAAAAACGCCTTGATAGATTTGCTCATGCTGAGATTAAGCGTTTTCATGAAGGATGGCAAGTCTATAAAACAGAGGCGTTTTTTAAAGAGCCTTTTGGTGGAATGACTATTGTTGGGCAGATAGATAGAGTCGATAAACGAGATAATATTATAGAGGTGCTGGATTATAAAACAGGCTCTTATATGCTAAATAATAAAAATAATTTTATGGATGCTGTCGATTTTCAGTTGGAGTTTTATTATCTCTTAGCTGGTGGGCTTGGCAATGTCGAGGGGTGTGGTTTTTATGACTTAAAAGAGTCAAAAATAGTGCCTGAAGCCTTTTTGTCTGAGAAGATAGAGGTATTGCAATCACATATAAAAGAGTTGTTAGCAGTAGAAGAGTTGGATTTTGAGAAGACGGATGATGCGAAGCATTGCCAATTTTGTGCATATAAAATCATCTGTGGGAGAGAGTAATGGCTTTTGTAGATAATTTGGCGTATGAGGCGAGTGCAGGGAGTGGGAAGACCTTTATGCTTGTTGTGCGTTATCTCTCCTTACTCTTTAAAGGTGCCGATGCATCAAAAATATTAGCACTCACTTTTACCAATAAAGCTGCACGAGAGATGAGTGAGCGAATTGTGGAGACGCTTGAAGAGTTGCCAGAGCGTGGGGAGCTTGCTGAGATAGCAAAAGAGTGTGAAATGAGTGAAGCAGAGATTCTTGCAAATCGCAAAAAAATCCTTGCTGCATTTCTTAATGCAAATACAAAAATTATGACCATAGATAGCTTCTTTACGCAGATTTTGCGTAAATTTTCTCTCTATGCCTCTTTGATGCCAGACTTTACAACAGCAAGCGAACAGCATGAAGTAAAACTGATGAGTAGATTTTTAAAAGAGGTAAGTGTAGCAAACAGGAGAGATATGCTGATACATCTCTCATTAGAGTCCCAAAAAAGAGTCTCTGATATTTTTCGGCTACTTGATACATTCTATCTTAAAAAAGAGGAGTTTGCCCATCTTAGATTCTCTAAAGTAGCAACGCAAGCGTATGAAGATGAGGCGATGGAGGCACTTAGTAGTTTGCAACAGATTATAAGAAACTCAAAAGGGGCTTCCAAAACACTCTTAAATGCAGTTGATGTAGCCAATTTTCAAGAGCTTCAAGCAAAAACTTGGGTCTATAAAGAGACGCTGGAGTATTGGGTCTTTAAGAAGTGTTTTACGCCAGAGATGGATATGCACTTAGTTACTATACAAAATGCAATCAAAGAGTATGACAGAGCAAAAGAGCAGAACTTTTTTTATGCGCTTAATGAGCTTGTGGATATTTACAAAAAGGCGAAAAAAGCACTCTATGTAGATGAGAGTGAGCTGAGTTTTTCAGATGTAACACTACTTGTTTATGAGATTTTGCATCGCTTGAATGATAGTGAATTTCTCTATTTTCGTCTTGATGCGATGATTGAGCATATTTTACTTGATGAGTTTCAAGATACAAGTATTTTGCAGTATGAGATACTCAAACCTCTTATAAAAGAGATAACTTCTGGGCAGGGTATTTTTGATGCAGGGAGTCTCTTTTTTGTGGGGGATGTGAAGCAGTCTATTTACCGATTTCGTGGAGGTGTTTCGGCTCTTTTTGGAGAGGTGGCACATGAGAATGGAACAGAAGTAAAAAAACTCCTTACAAACTATCGCTCTCAAAAAGAGGTGATAGAGTTTGTCAATGCGACTTTTCTCTCAAAAATCAAAAACTACACGCCACAACTTGTTCGCCCAGAGGCACAGGGTGGCTATGTGCAGATAGTTACAAATGATATGCTTTTAGAAGAGGTGGTTGCACAGGTGGAGCGTCTTCTCTCTCTTGGTGCAGATGTGAATGATATAGCTATTTTGTGTGCCACAAATGGCGATGGACAAGAGATAAAAAATAGCCTTGAGATGGCAAATATAGAGGTAGTAACAGAGACGACAACGAAGCTTATAAATCAACGCAGTGTCAAGGCAGTTTTAGAGTATTTGAAGTATCTCTATTTTCAAAAAGAGATATATAGGCATAACTTTTTTGCACTCATTGAGCGAGAAGTAGCACCTATAGGCTCTGTGGATTTTAATGCTGTAAAAGTTGTAGATGTTGTGAAGCGTTGTATTGATGCGTATGCGCTCTTTAGTGATGATTTTCATCTTATTCGATTTCTTAATGCTGTGGCATCTTATTCTGATATTGAAGCCCTCCTTTTTGAGTATGAACGCCTTGATATGGCAGCAGCATCGGCAGATATTAGTGGTGTGCGTGTGCTTACCATCCACAAATCAAAAGGGCTGGAGTATGAGCATGTCATTGTGCTTGATAGACTCAAAAAAGCACCTCCAGCGCGTGATACCATCATCTACAACTATGAGGGTATAAAACTCCAAAATCTCTTTTTGCGAACAGCAAATAGAGAGCTGATAGACCATGATTATGCATACGCACTGGCAAAAGAGAAAGAGCTTGCTCGTGAAGATGCCCTTAATGCGCTTTATGTTGCTTTTACAAGGGCAAGAGAAAATCTTATTATTATCCAAAAAGAGAAAGATTCTGCATTTGCTATTTTGGAGCTATCTGATGGTGCATTTGGTAGATTAACTTCTTTGAAAAAGGCGAGAAAAGGGATAGAGAGATATAAACAACTCTCTTTTGAAAATCTTTACTATGGCACACAGAGTGATTTGCTTGCCCTTGAAGAAGAGGGTGAAGATGATTTGTCTGCCATAAATTTTGGACTCGCTTTGCATTATACTTTGGAGATGATGGACTCTTTTTGCATAGAAGCTTTGCCAAATGCACTCAATATGATGCTCAATAAATATGGCTTTGCCCTCAGTGATGCAGAGATTGCTGAGATAGAAAAGAGAGTGAAAAATCTTGTGCAAAATGAGCAGTTTTTGGCTCTTACCAATGGTAAAATTTTTAAAGAAAAAGCACTTCGTTTCAAAAATAATCTTCGCTATCTTGATCTGCTTGTGCAAAAAGAGGATGGTTCTTATGTGGTTGTGGATTATAAAAGTGGTAAAAATTTTCACAAAAAACACCTCACGCAGGTACGATACTACATAGCCGCCGTGCGTGAAATCACACAAGCTGAGGTTAAAGGCTATCTCTGCTATCTTTTAGAAGAGAACATAGAGATAGTGCAGGTATAACGTGGGTGTTTAACCTCTTGCATCATCACTAAAGTTATATTTGTCTAGCATTTCATGGTCATCAAAAAACATATTTGCAACAATTAAGATTTTATCTTTTATTGTATTGTATTGTAATGCTTGTAACTTATGGAAAGTATTTGTAAATTTCTCTTCTATGTTTTACAGTTTCGACAACTACGCAATCGTTCTCTTTTCTGATTCCAACTCTGTAACTACCAAATCGTATTTTAAAATAATTTTTATAGCCAGTCATCTTTTCAATTTTACCAACATCACTTAGACTCGAACAATTTGGTAAATCATCAAAAATAAATTCTTCAATTGATTTTGCATATTCTGCTGGTAGCTTTGAAAGCTCTTTTAAAAACTTTTTTCTATATTCAACTTCCATACTTTTTAAGAGTCTTTTTTTAATGAAGTATATAATGCTTTTGCATCTTTTAAAGATAGTCTTTCATCATCTTTATTTTCATCCATAAATTTAAAAAGCGCATAATCTTCTAATACATCTGTAATCTTTTCATAGGTTTGTATATCTAGTTGCACAGCTATTTTATGATTGTTATTATCAACTATATAGTTTGGTTGAAGTTGCATGATACATCCTTTGTATTAAAATATAATTAGTTATTATATCAAAACTCAAGTAAAAGTCACTTGAGTTTTTTCATTAAGTCTTAAAATGAAAATCAGCTCTCTAAGCTTGAGAAAAAATGTGCTTATAATACTTTTCTAGCCATGATAGGCACTATTAAACATACAACTTAAATTAGAAAGAGAGTGTAGGGTTGAACGCTTTTGTACTGAGTGTTACTTTATCACCTATTTGAAGTTGAGCAGCTTCACTGGAAGATAGGACTACTTCTACAAGCTGTTGCCCGATGGCGACAATGGCGATGAAGATAACATCGACCTTTTTTATCTCCAAAAGTTCGCCTTCAAAAGAGAACTTTTGACTTCCCTGTTGTTTGAGCAGTATATCGGCGGGTTTGCCGTCATTGATGATTTTACCTTTTTTCAAAAAGAAGAAACAATTTGCCAC
>FPHH01000049.1_pt1 | contig 27149 bp, 24 predicted proteins | sample 1057331 | NCBI WGS metagenome assembly FPHH01 (sample SAMEA4473311, study PRJEB15554) | hydrothermal vent metagenome | biome: marine basaltic hydrothermal vent biome; feature: marine hydrothermal vent; material: water | place: Pacific Ocean | collected 2011-06-14/2011-07-23 | depth 1155 m
TTTTTATATATAATTTAGAGGAGGGCTATTTTCATTCAGAGCTTATAAAGACCCCTTTTGCCTATAATGTTTTTGATGCACAAGTGCAATTTGAACCCTCATTCACTCTTGAGCGAGGCTATTTGCATTATGCAACGCTTCAAATTGCAGAGAAATTAGCTTCACTCTTAGATATTGAGAGTAGCGTATATAGAGAGACAATAAGTGCGTTTGAGACACTGCCACACCGTTTGGAGTTTGTAAAAAAGGTAAATGGTATAAGTTTTGTCAATGACTCTATCTCTACTATTCCAGAGGCGACTATTGCTGCTGTGAAAATGTTAAAAAATGTCGATAGTGTCATAATCGGTGGCAACGATAGAGGCGTAAATTATGAGCAACTTGTAACATTTTTACAAACGAGTTCCGTGCAAAATATTATTCTCTTTTCAGATACAGGCAGGCAAATATATGGCAAGTTAAGTAATACTTTAGAAAAAAAGAATCTTTTTTTGATGCAAAACTTGCAAGAGAGCATAGAAAAAGCCTATAATGTTGCTACAAGTGTAGTGCTTTTTTCTCCTGCTGCTTCAAGTTTTAATGAGTATAAAAACTTTGTAGAGCGTGGGGATGAGTTTAAAAAAATTGTAAATAATTTAGAGGAGTAGTGATGCCATTTATAGTAGTTGATGAAGAGAATTTTGATGGAGTTTTAGCAGAGGAGCTTGCAAAAGAGCATACTGTTATTTTGAAGTTTGCTTCAACGCTTTGTGATTCGTGTGAAATTATGGAGTATGAACTTTCAGAGGTGCATGAGAGAGTGCCTAAAGTCTCTATTTTGCATATTGATGCTGGAGTGAGTGAGGGATTGCTCTATAGATTTTTAGTTGAACAAGTGCCGACAACTTTGATACTTAAAGATGCTAATACGCAGTTACTTTATAAAACAGGGATTATGCTTGCAGATGATATTGTGGATGTGATACTCAAAGGGCGATAAAAATCGCCCATTGCTATTTTTTGATATAGGCCTTTATAATCTCTTGACGCTTGAGTGGTCTATCTCCACCTCTTCGTCCTGTTGTTGCGACATTATTGAGTTTCATAATAGTTTTGAGAGACTCTTTTCCTACTATTTTACCAAAAATTGTATAGCCACCATTGAGCCATGGTGCTGGAGCTGTGGTAATGAAAAACTGGCTTCCATTTGTATTTGGACCACGGTTTGCCATAGCTAAAATACCTGCTTTGTCAAATACAAGATTTGCACCAAATTCATCTTTGAAATCTTTATGCCAGATACTCTCACCACCGCGTCCTGTTTCGGTTGGGTCGCCTCCTTGAATCATAAAATTGTGAATAATTCTATGAAATGCAACACCATTATAGTAACCATTTTTTACATGAGTTACGAAGTTTTCTACTGCTAATGGAGCAACCTTTGGATAGAGTTGTAGTTCAATCTTTCCTTGATTTGTCTCTAAAATCACATGTGGATTTGCCTCTTTTGCAAAAAGGGTAACACTCAAAAGCACAAACAGTGCTAAAACTATTTTTTTCATATTTATTGCTCCTTTTGAAAATCTAAACAGATTGAATTTATGCAGTATCTTTTTCCTGTTGGTGCTGGTCCATCAGGAAAAACATGTCCTAGATGTGCATCACAGTTACTGCACCTTACCTCTGTGCGTAGCATACCATGCGAACTATCTTGTAGCTCTTTTACTGCTCCTGTTATACTCTCATAATAGCTAGGCCAGCCTGTGCCAGAATCAAATTTTGTGCTCGATTGAAAGAGAGGTGCATGACAGCAGATACAGTTATAAGTGCCACTCTCTTTATGGTTGTAGTATTTCCCAGAAAATGGGGCTTCTGTGCCTTGTTGGCGACAGACATAAAACGCCTCCTCTGAGAGCTCTTCTCTCCACTCTGCTTCTGTTTTATTTATTGGCATATATCTCCTTTAGTCGGTCTAATTGTGCCTCCTTTTCATAGAGTATATGCACAGACTCTTTGGCGTGAGTGATAACATACTCAAGTTCATAGTCTGTTGCATCCTCTATATCCAAAAGGATTGCATCATTATATATAATTTCATTGAGATCTTTATAAGTTGCTACTTTTAATTTTTCCAAATCTTGAAAAAGAAGACTTATGGCACTATCTAAGAGTGTGATTTCTTCTCCTATAAAGCACTCTAAATCATCAACTAAATTTTTTCTATTTGTCTCATTAGATACTATTACTATCTCTTTTGCTCTCTTATTCTTGAGTAATTGCATTACAAGTTGGAGTGTCTTTGCATAGGGATTTGTTTTATAAAAAAGGAGGTTTTCAGTTTGCATAAGATAACTCTTGTGAAGTGAATATGTAACTTTTGACGCACTATCATTTGTGAGTAAAATTTTGTGTTTTTCTTGGAGATTTTTGAGATACTCTATAAAGCCTTTTTGCATACTCAATCCATCATCACAGAGTATTATATTATCTAATTCAGACTCTTTTTTTTGTTCTAGTTCAACGGGAGTGAGAATAGTTATGCTTAACACATCAAAATCTATAACTGCATGTTCTATAATCTCTAAAAGTTGTCTATGTAGAATATCTTTTGAGAGTTTTGTAGGTTTGATAATGGTGATTTTTAAAGAGGGATTTTTGAGAATTTCAAATATTGCTTTGAGTAATAGTGTAGAGCTCAGACCACTTTTTGGAGTTGCTTGAATATTTGTTAGAGATTGTAGTGGTGCATCTATAAAGGCTTTTTGTTCCTGATTTGCCAAAAAAAATCTATTTTCTTTATCTAAGAGTGTATATTGAGTAAGAAGTGAACCTACTATCATCTCTTTGCTACCATAGCTATTTTTGTTTTTTGATTCATTTTCTAATTTTTTGAAAATAGCTTTTGTATCTAAATCATTAAAGATGATTTTCTCTTCTATTAGTATCTTTTTTAATGAATCATCTAAATTCTGATACTCATAAGAACTTAGATGGGTCATTAAAAGATAGTTATGTAGAGGAATATCGCTAGTATGAATAACTGCATCAAGTTTATTTGCTATAGCCTTTTGCATATTTGAATAACTTAGGGTATTTTGTGCCTGTTTTGTTTGTTCTGTTTTTGTAATAGAAGCATTTTGTAAATCCTGAAAAGACCACTCTTTGATTTCAAAAAGAAAAAGGCCTCTATATTTGTCATAAATAAGCAATGGAATAGTCTCTTTCTTGTTATAGACAAAAATATCTATATTGTCATAAACAACAAGCTCTGTATAGTTTTGCAGAGTATATATTTCACGAATAAGAGGATTAGGCCAGTGCGAAACTTGCGATTTTTTATTGAAAAGTGAAGAGAGGAATTTTTTGTTCATTATTTATAGCTGCACCATCTTTGAAAAAAGAGGGTGCTTAGCAGGAGACTATTTTCCAGCTGCTACACGGTCTTTTAGACCTTTACCAGCTTTGAATTTTGGAGTCATTTTATCTTGAGTTGTATAAGTTTTATCAGTTCCTGGAACTTTACCAGTTTTCCCTTTTTGTAATACCGCTGCAAAGCTACCAAAACCAACTAAAGAGACATCCTCTCCTTTTACAAGTGCTTCTGAAACTGCCTCTGTAAATGCTTTAATTGCTGTCTCTGCTTCTGCTTTAGTTTTATAATTACCTTGTGCTTGCACTAACTCAACGAATTCTGCTTTTTTCATAGATTTATCCTTTGGATGAAATTTTTCCGAATATCCATCCCATAAAGGGGTATGAGATAATTCAGCTGAAGATACTTTATAGTTTATTTGCTTAAATTTTTCTTCTTTTTCCTATATTAGGGGCTAAAATATGATAATTTTCTCTATTTTTCTCTCGCTTTTGACTTATTCTAGAGTTTTGAATGTTTTTTGTGACTATTCTAAAAGGTCGCTATAGTCATATTTTGAAAAATTGAGATAGAGTTTTCCATTCTGTTTTATAATACGGATATCACTATTATAGATACTCAAAAACCTTTTTTTGATGATTTTTCTTTGATGAGGTTCAATATCAAGTGTTTTGAGATACTCTTTGAGTTCTACTATCTCATCTACAACTTCTATATCTTTTGCATCTCTGTTTTTGTCTCTTGTAAGAGATTTTACCTCTTGGTGAGTTGTTACACACTTCTGCTCTATTAAAAGTTTTTTATTGACAAGATCCAAAATTGTTTTGAGTTGTTCATCCTTTGCATGATAGACCTGTTCAATTTTATTCATCTCATCACGAAGCATCTGCTCTTTATCATCTATGAGTTTATCAATCTTTTGTTCAAGTTGGATTATCTTCTCTTTGAGTTGTTGGTTTTCGCGTCGGTAGAGTGCTAAGACCATGCCAATGGTAGGCTTTCTCTTTTTTTGTGTAGGTTTTGTTTCTGTTTCAATATATGTTATGCCATTTTTAACAATAGTATGAAGTTGCTTATTCTCTATTTGCAAGAGAATCTCCTCCTTTGATATTTTATACTCTTTTGAGTATTCATCAATTGTCAATTGCATATATATCCTTCTGTGTCTAATATGAGTTTATTCTATCATAAAGTTCTTTTAAAAGAACTATATAATATAATTAACAAATTTAATTTTTTGGGGATTTGCTATGAGTAAAGGTGTTTTAGATATTGTAAAACCAGGTGTATTATTTGGTGATGATGTTCGTAAAGTATATGAACATGCAAAAGAGGTTGGATTTGCTATTCCTGCTGTAAATGTTGTCAATACAGACTCTATTAATGGTGTCTTAGAAGCTGCAGCAAAGGCAAACTCTCCTGTGATTATTCAGTTTAGTAATGGTGGTGCCTCTTATTATGCCGGTAAAGGTTTGAGTAATGAGAATGAAAAGGCTGCTATTGTTGGTGCAGTTGCTGGTGCTATTCATGTGCATATGATGGCAGAAGCGTATGGCGTTGCTGTTATTTTGCATACTGACCACGCGGCAAAAAAACTACTTCCATGGATAGATGCACTTTTGGAGACTGGTGAGAGCTATTTTAAAACACAAGGAAAACCACTCTTCTCTTCACACATGCTTGATCTGTCTGAAGAGCCTCTTGAAGAGAATATTGCTATCTCTAAAGCTTACTTAGAGCGTATGGCAAAAATTGGTATGAGCATAGAGATAGAGCTTGGTGTAACAGGTGGAGAAGAGGATGGTGTCGATAATACAAATATTGACAATGCTCTTCTTTATACACAACCTGAGGAGGTAGCATTTGCATATAAAGAGCTAAGTGAAGTATCTCCAAATTTTACAATAGCAGCCTCTTTTGGAAATGTGCATGGTGTCTATAAACCAGGAAATGTGCAACTTACACCAAAAATTTTAGATAATTCACAAAAATATATTGAGAAGGAGTTTAATACTGCTCCAAAACCTGTAAATTTTGTTTTTCATGGTGGCTCAGGTTCGCTTCCTGAGGAGATTCGTGAAGCTATCTCTTATGGTGCTATCAAAATGAATATAGATACAGATACACAGTGGGCAACTTGGAGTGGAGTGCGTGAATATATTACAAAAAATCACGACTATTTACAATCTCAAATTGGTAATCCAGAGGGTGAAGAGAAGCCAAATAAAAAATATTATGACCCACGAAAATGGCTCCGTGCTGGTCAAGAGAGCCTAGTTAAGCGTGTGCTTCAAGCATTTGAAGACCTCAATGCAATGAATAGAAATTAACTCTTTGCAACAACATTTTGTTGTTGCTTAGAAATCTTTGCTAAAAGTTAGAGTTGCTCTATTTTTATCGTAGTTGAAGATTTTTTGGTTTGAGTGGTTTTTGAGTGATTGCCCATTGAGTAGTATTTTGAAAGTTTTTGAGTATGCATAGGTGAGGCCAGCACTATAACTCTTTTGACTATCCTCTCTTTTATTTTGAAAAAGAACATCTACATCTTTATATTTTTTTGTAAAATAGCTATATCCTATATATCCTGAGAGCTTTTTATATATCTTTCTTGAGAGTTTTAGATTATAGTTTAGAGCATATCCCGATATATCCGTTCTTGTAGAGTTAGTTGCTTTTGTATATTTTTGATATCCCGTTGAGAGAGATATCTTTAATGGAGCTTTTCCAAATGATTTTTGGTAGGATATGCTAAGACTATCGGTTCTATAGTTATATTGGCTATTGTCACTATTTCGAAGCGAACTATATGTATAGCTACTGCTTAGTAGTGATGTAGGATTTATAAAATAGCTCCCAGAAATTCCCAAACTATAAGTGTAACTGTTACTTTTTCCATCTAAAAAGAGTTTGTTATAACTAAAAGGAAACTCTATTTTATACTCTGTTGTTGCAAAAATAGGTGTGATTGTTGTTGCGAGCATAGTGCTATTGTATCGTTTAAATCTTTTATTTGAAGAGTCATAAAGGCTAAGTGCAGCCGCTATTCCCCATCCTCCTCTCTCTCCAAAATCATAAAAGCTATTTACACGACCATTTACAAAGAGATAACTATCTGCTTTTTTATGATTTCCCTCTAAAAAGATATTGTAAGCAGGTATAAGAAAACTTACATTTCCTATATCATTATTGACATTATCATCATAGCTTATTCCAAAGCTAAAATTTTCTGCAAAAAAGAGTTTTTGTCTCTTGTCATGTTGGGTTTGTAAAACAGTTTGTTTAAAGCTGAGGATATTTTGCTTGACTTTTGCAGGGAGTTTATGTTTTAATACAATATCTAACTCAGAGAGAGCAAGAGAATACTCTTTGAGTATATAATATATTCTAGCAATTTCAAGATGTGCACGAATATTTTTTGTATCAAGTATCAATACTCTATCATATGCCGCCATAGCCTCATCATATTTGCCTATTTCAAAAGCACTTCTTCCAAGATAAAAATTTGCTTGTAAGCTTCGAGGTGCTTTCTCTACAAGTTGCAAAAAGAGCATATATGCTCTTTGATAGTTGTGGTGAGCATAGAGAGATTTTGCTATTTTATATTTGGCTTGAAAGTCTGAAAAAATACTCTTTGTCTGTGCTGACAAAGAGCTGTTTGTCAATAGCACTAAGGCAGAAATAGGGATTATAAATTTATTGTGCAATCTGTTCATTTGTCACTCCTCCTGTTGCTTTAAATACTCCAATAGCATGCATATCACCACTGGTTGCTTTAAATGTTCCTCCAACTGCTTGTGCTTTATCTCCGAAAAACTCTCCCTCTATTTTACCACTAGATATATCTACAGCATCTTGTGTTGTTCCTTTTTGTATTGTATCTGAGAAACTCCCATTATAGACATACGGTGATTCTTCTGTTGGTGCAATATCCCAATTCTGTGCATTTGCCTGAAAGCGGATATAACTACTTGTATCTATACTGTTTTGATATCCTGCTCCAAAATTAAACTTCATATAGACATCATTAGTTACATCATTTGGATTGATAGCATAACTGTTTTGGCCATCATGAACAACACCAAGTGCCTTTCCATGATATTCATATATTGTTGGTGTCGTAATATTATCTATAAAAGTAGCAGCTTTATCCGAATCTTTTCCTGCCACCCAAAAATTTTTTCTATCTGCTTTGAGTGTTTCATTAATATCATTTGAAGCCCAATATCCCCAAGAGACATACTCATTATCATAGGAGTTATCACTATAAAGTGTAGTTCCCTCAGAATCAAAATCAGTGATATTGATGTCGTTTATACTATTGATGCTATTTGGTGCATTGTTGAGAAGTAACTGCCCATAGATACTAGAGTTATTATCATCTTTAATCATCAGTGTTCCAAAAACTGTTCCATTATTGTCAGCGAGTATATGGAGCCTATCATTATTTGTATAATAGGTATTGTTTTGCTCATCACTATAGGATGAAGTAGCAAATCCAAAGAGATGGAGTTTGTAATCTTGTTTCGCTGTTACGACACCAACGATACTATTATTTTCATCTATATCGATATTAAAAGAGCCACCAAGAGACTCCCCATATTTTCCGTATAGATTGGCATTTAGCTCACCTGAACTATTGGTATCGGCTAAATCTAGCTCTGTATGGGAGATAGAAGAGCTGTCATAGTAGTCTGTTGAAAAAGTGGAGTTATTTTCATTTACACTTATATTCCAGTTTGTTCCAGCAGCATCAAACGCAATACTACCCTGAACAGGATTTGTTTTTCCTACTGTAATATCCAAGGAGACAAGGTTGTTTTCATTATCTTCAATAGTATATAAAGAGTTCTCTTTTAGCACAGTTCCAAGACTTTTTCCTCTATATTTTAAAACTGTGGATGGAGCGAGTTCTTCTATATAGGAAAAGAGATCTTCATTTTGCACACCAGCTACCCATGAACTTGGGATAATTCTTGTTCTATTATTATCAAAAAGATACCATCCCCAATAGAGATTACTAATATTTCCATTATCCACAGCAAAGAGCAACCCTTTTCCTGAACCATTATTATCGGTTAAGTTTATAGTTGCAAAGTTATTCTCGTCAATATAAGCAGCCTTTCCTATTCCAATACTAATATTATCAAGGTCATTATCAAAATATATACTTCCTCCATTACTATTTGGAAATGTTGTATCAATAACATAAGAGAAATCATGCCCACTTGAGAGCTTTTTGTCTTTTGTTATGGCATTTGCAAATCCAACTAAATAGAGCGTTCCTTTAGTGTTGATAGCCGTTGTAGCACTATTCTCTTTATATCCTGCAAATCCATCAATAATTTGACTTCTATTTGTATCGACTGGAACTGATTGAAAACTCATGCCTTGATGTTCTGAACCATATATATTCCCTCTAATATTACTAAAGTTTGTATTGTTGAGAGAAGTATCCATAGTGATTGCCTCTCCAGATAGAGTATTAGAAGAGTCATATTTCCCTATATTTACACCAAATACTCCGTTATAGATTGATTGAGGAACATGGAGTGATAAAAAAGTGTTATTTATCATATTAAGTTGCACTCTATCGTCGCTATTATAGGGTGCAACATAGGTAAGTATTACATCTGGATTTATAAGTAAATCACTCTCCTGTGTCAAAACACCAAAACTCTCTAAATAGTTCCATTCACTATTATAGTTGATAAAAAATTGTTGCATATCATCCATATAGAGAATGGAGTTTCCAGAGAGATGGTGAGTAATACCTCCCTCTGTATAGCTAAAATCTAAAACAGGAGAGGCTACTTGAGAATATCCGCTATATGTTGTAGTCGCCTCTGTATTTCCCAAATCGACAGAAATATCATTTAATTTTGTATCTGTTTTTTGTGAGAGTGTTCCATTTGTATCATAATAGTAAATCGTAGAAGATCTTGCATTGGCGTGGAGTCTATTTGCGATTAGTGTATAGTTGCCTTCACCCTCTCCAAAAAAGTTATAGGAGTTATCTCCATATCCATGAATAAAAGTTCCGTAGAGTGTTTGATTTCTATCTGCATTATAAATAGGTGTTGGAGAGCTCTCTTCTACAGTAGATGTATCGCTCGTTTGGGTATTATTGACCTGTGAACTGTTTGGAGAGTAGTAATTTTCATCTGTAGTTGTTTGGTATGTTATTGTAACACAGTTAGGATAAGTTCCTGTTTGTGTTTGTGGGTCACAACTGCCACAATCAGGATAGGTTCCTGTTGTTCCGGCAGGGCAGGTTAAATCAACACAGTTAGGATAAGTTCCTGTTTGTGTTTGTGGGTCACAACTGCCACAATCAGGATAGGTTCCTGTTGTTCCGCTAGGGCAGGTTAAATCAACACAGTTAGGATAAGTTCCTGTTTGTGTTTGTGGGTTACAACTGCCACAATCAGGATAGGTTCCTGTTGTTCCGGCTGGGCACTCTGCTTTAACACAGTTTGGATAGCTCCCCATAGTGCCTGTTGGACACTCATGCATTTGAATCTGTTCTACAATTTCATTTTTATTAAGCTCTTTTTTCTCAGCAACTGCTCCTATTGTAGTATCTCTATGCTGTTCATAAATAGTATCATTTATTACTCTGTTTATAATCTCTTTTGGAGCTAGATTTGTTGCTCTTATTAGTGGAGTTTTAAGCGTCTTTGTCTGCTTCTTTGCATTCTTGTTTTTGAGCTCTATTGTAGCATTTTCCAAGAGTTTTTTTGTTATTTTCACAGGAGGTGTTGGAACTCTATATCTTTTTACAAGTGTTGCTTCTCCTGCATTGACAATAATCTCTCTGCCAATAGCTCTATTCTTGACGGATATTTTTCCCATAAGACAAGCAATTATATCCCCTTCTGGCGTTATATTGCCAAGAACTATTGTGCCTCTAATACCTATGGTCGCAGTTTTTGTCTGTAAAATAAAGTTTTTTGGAGCAATATGTCCAATACGACCAGTGATAGATTTAAAGATACCTCGTGTAAAGCTAAACTTTACTTTTGGATTTTTTGCACTATTGAGATACTCATCAATGCTAAAATCACTATTTGGTGCGAGTGTAACGACTGTATTGTCTTTAAACTTAATTTGAACATGTGCCTCTTTTAATGTTCGAATTAAATCTTTTTTGAAAATTTGCGTATTGATTTTTGCCGGTAATGTTTTTGTGCCTCTTTGTATCTGCACATCTCCTTGTAATAGGACAATTTTTCCTATATTTGCATGGAGGGTTATTGTTAGTAGCAGTAGTAAAAGTAACTTAACCATGTAGATTTTCCCTTTTTTAAATCTTTATTGGTGGTTTCCAATAAGTAAAATAAAATTATAGCAACTCTGTTGTAAAGAGTGAATTAAATATGCTATTATTCTTTAGATGAATAGATATAAAAAGATATTACTCCAATTTATAATCTTTATTATTGTATTGAGTGGCTCTTTGTTTGGCTATTTGGAGTATCCCTCCTTTTTTTCTCTTTTTGAAAATAAACTCAATGATGTGATGTTTTTAGCACGGGGAGAGCAGCCTGTAGATAAGAATATTGTGATTATTGATATTGATGAGAGGAGTCTGCGTAAGCTTGGACAATGGCCATGGAGTAGGGATAAGGTAGCGACAATACTCCAAAATCTTACAAAGGATGGAGCAGGGATTATAGGGCTTGATATTGTTTTTGCCGAATCTGATAGTAGCTCACCAAAGTTTGTGCTTAAAAAGTTAGGTATTAAGAATATAAAAGCAGTCGATTATGATGCACTTTTAGCAAAGAGTATAGCCAACTCTCCTACAATTGTTGGATATGTCTTTGCTATGGAAAATGATGGTGTAAAACAGGGAGCCGCACCAAAAAATCCAGCAATTTTTATAGAGAGAAATAAGCCGAAAAAATCTTTTTTGATTGAGCCTTATAGAGCTATTTTAAATATTCCATCAATTCAAAAAGCAGCCTATTCAAATGGTTATTTTAATACTATACCAGATAGAGATGGTGTTGTTAGAAGTGTTCCTATGATAATGCAATACAATGGGATGCTCTATCCCTCATTAAGTTTGGAGATGATTCGTGTTGCTTTAGGAGAGGGGAGAGTCTATGTTAATTACTCTCATGAGGGAGTTGAATCAATTCAAATAGGAGCATTGAAAATTCCTACGGATAGATTTGGAAGAATGTTATTAAATTATAGGGGGGCACAACATAGATATAAGTATATATCAGCCTATGATATTTATAGTAATAAAATAGACCCTAATGAAATTAATGGTAAAGTTGTTCTTATTGGGACATCAGCTGCTGGATTACTTGATTTAAGAAGCACCCCCTTTGAGAGTGTCTTTCCTGGAGTTGAGGTGCATGCTACTGCGATTGACAATCTGCTTAATGGCGAATTTTTACAAACTCCTTCGTGGATTTTAGGTGCAGATATTGTTGATATTGCTCTCTCTTTGGTGATTGCTTTTAGCCTTCTTCTTATTCCAAGTGCAATAGCGAGTTTTTCTCTGCTTGTGCTACTTCTATTTGCTATTTTATTTCTCCATTACTATCTTATGATTGATAAGGGCATATTGTTAAATACTCTCTTTCCTCTTCTTGGAGTCAGTATATTATTTGTTTTTGGAGAGAGTATAAATTACTTTTTTGAGGCAAGACTCAAAGAGAGGATAAAAAAGAAATTTGCTACAAAAGTTTCCCCTGCTGTTGTTGAAGAGCTTATTGCACGGGGTGATGAGAATAGTTTTGATGTCAAAGAGAAAGAGATAACGATTCTCTTTAGTGATATTCGAGATTTTACCTCTATCTCTGAAAGATTAGGCTCTGCAAAGGCACTTATTGCTCTTTTGAATGAGTATATGACACCTATGGTAGATATAATAACCAAATATAACGGCACAGTTGATAAGTTTATCGGTGATGCAATTATGGCATATTGGAATGCTCCTCTTGAGATAAAAAATCATCCCGACAGAGCCTTAGAATCAGCAATAGAGCAGATTTTGACTCTACAAAAGCTTAATAGAAAATTTACTCAAGAGAATAAACCAAATATCAATATTGGTATAGGGATAAATAGTGGCGTGAGTGTTGTTGGCGAGATGGGTTCGTATGGGAGGAGTGATTATACCTGTATAGGGGATGCCGTCAATCTTGCTTCACGCTCAGAAGGGCTCTGTAAGCCTTATGGTAGTAGAATTATTTTAACAGAATTTACAAAAAAACTTTTGATAAAAGAGGAGTATTTTATAAGAGAACTTGATAGAGTGCGTGTAAAAGGAAAGCATAAACCTGTTACAATTTATGAGTGTATGGGATATAAAGATAATAGTTGGGTTGTATTTAGTGAAAAAGAGCATAGCATCTATACGGAAGCATTAGCGTTGTATAGAGATTCAAAATTTGAATCAGCTTTGCTTTTGTTTAAAAAGCTCCATGCTTTGCAAGAGCAAAAATTATATAAACTCTACATAGAGCGTTGCGAACACTATATACGATATAGGCCAGAAAATTTTGATGGTGTTTTTACTTTTATAACAAAATAGAAAGAGGGCAATATGATAGGAATAAAATTTTTAGGTTCAGGGGGCAGTGTAAGTAGTGATACTTATACAAGTTGCATACAGATAACAAATAATACGCTTATCGATGCTGGAAATATTATGCACTCTTTGGGTGCAAGAGCACAATGGATTAATAATATCTATCTATCTCATTCACATTTAGACCATGTAATAGATATTCCTTTTTTATTAGATAATTTTTTTGAGCGTAGAGAAGAGACGCTCAAACTCTATGGTCTGCCTCAAACAATAAAAACTGTAAAAGAGCATATCTATAATAATGATATTTGGCCAGATTTTACAGAGATAAGACTTCCAAATAGCGTGCAACCTGCTTTAGAGTTTATACCTATTGAAGCAGGAAAAAGCTATCAAATTGAAGATAACATCACACTAACACCTTTTGAGTCTATCCATACTGTTCCTTGTTGTGGTTATATTATAGAGAAAGAGGGAGATGCACTTTTCTACTCTGGCGACACCTTTAAAAATAAAAAATTATGGGAATATATCAATAATCATAAAAATATACATGCACTTATCATTGATGTTTCGTTTCCTAACGCATTGAAAAGAGTTGCACAACAGAGCCGACATCTTACAGCAGAACTTTTAGAAGAGGATAGAAAAAATCTTACAAGAGATGATCTCAAACTCTATATAAATCATTTGAAACCTCTCTATAAAGAGGAGATTATTCAGGAGTTAGCAGCTATTGGTATAGATGGCTCTTCTGTTATCGAAGATGGGGATATCATTACCTATCAAGAGGGTAAGCATATTAAATCGAGTGAAAATCTTCATGAAAGAATTAAAGGTCTTAATCAAATTGGTATAGCCCTATCGGCAGAGCATGATATTGAGAGACTCCTTGAAGATATAGTAGCAAGAACAAAAGAGATAACAGAGGCAGATGGAGGAACACTCTATCTTATAGAGAATAATAAGCTTCTTTTTAAGGTTGTTCAGACAGATACACTCAATATAAAAATGGGTGGCAAAAGTGGAAAAATTACATGGCCACCACTTCCAATGTATCTTGAGGATGGCAGACCAAATAAAAAGATGGTTGCAGTTATGTGTGCACTTGAAGGGAGAGTTATTAATATTCCCGATGTTTATAAGGCAGAGGGATTTTCATTTGATGGAACAAAAAAGTTTGATAAATCAACAGGCTACCGTTCAAAATCTATGCTTGTTATTCCGTTACATGATCATGAGAATAAGATTATAGGCGTTTTACAACTTATTAATAAACAGGATTTTCTTAATAATAGAGTCATCCCTTTTTCACAAGAGGATGAGACTATTACGCTTTCACTTGCATCACAAGCTGCTGTTGCCATTACAAAAGTGAAACTTATTGATGAACTTGAAAAACTTCTCGAGGCATTTCTAAAAAGTATTATCTATGCAATAGGAAAGAAATCACCCTATACAGCAGGGCATATCAAACGCATGGTAGCACTCTCTTTGATGATTGCAAAAAGTGTAAGTGCAGATACGCAGAGTTATCCAAAAATTCATTATACAGATGATGCAATGCAGGAGCTGAATTTTGCAGCACTTATGCATGATATAGGAAAACTTGCAACACCTGAACAGGTAGTAGATAAAGCCACAAAACTTGAAAAAATTTATGATAGAGTGCATGTAATAAAAATGCGAATAGAGCTTATAAAAAAAGAGTTTGAGATAGCATATCTCAAAAAAGAGATTACGCAAGAGGAGTATGAAAAAAATATTCAAGAGTTAGATGGGTATTATAAGGTGATTGAGAAGAGTAATATCGGTGTAGAATATACTCCAGATGAGAGTGTGAATCTATTTGAAATGCTTGCAAAAAAATCCTATAAAATTAATGGTAAAAGCTATCGAGTGCTTACAAAAGATGAGGCGTATAATCTCTCTGTGCGGAAAGGCACGCTTACTGATGAAGAGAGACAAATTATAAATGACCATGCGGCAATTAGTTTGGAGATTTTGAAAAAACTCCCATTTCCACAAAAGTATAAAGATATTCCTGAAATAGCAGGAAGTCACCATGAAAAGATAAATGGAACAGGCTATCCAAGAGGCCTTAAAGGAGATGAGATATCTTTTGAGGCAAGAATATTAGCCATAGCTGATATATTTGAAGCATTAACCGCGAGTGATAGACCCTACAAAAAAGCAAATAAACTCTCAACTGCTATGAAAATTCTCTATTTTATGGCAAAAGAGAATGAACTTGATAAAGGTTTAGTAAAATATTTCTATAAATCAGGGATATATAAAAAATATGCTGAAAAATTTCTGCCTCCTAAAAATATTGATGCAGTTACAGTAAATTTTGATGATTTGTAAAAGAGCGTTATTGCTCTTTTACACCTGCTTTTTGATGAATATCCTTAATACTATTAAGGTGTTCATTTTCTAAATAGTGTCTATTAAGCAGTTGATTAAGTTTATTTGGATTAAATCTCCATAATTTTTTTGTATCAAACTTTTTGTGTGCTTTCATTGCATCATGGAGTTCATTGAGAGTAGGAGATTCTTTGAACTCTTTGAGGGTATCATACATTATCTCTACAAGTAAGTTGTAGGTATCTTCTCCTCTATCATCATCTTCAAGTTTCTTATTAACTAGAAATGGATAGAGTTTCCAAATACTTACAATCATTCCTACTACAAAAGCTATCATCATCCATGTTGAGGTGTTGAGTTCCATTTGTGCAACCTTTTTATAAAATTAGCTCAATTATAGGCTTATTTTGATAAAATTTTATTTATGAATGATAAAGTATTTACAAAACCGATAAAAAAGCAGTTTGAATTTGATGCAGAGGTGGCGGCTGTCTTTGATGATATGCTTGAGAGAAGTGTCCCATTTTATAAAGAGAGTCAAAAAATTACAGAGTTTTTCGCTCTTAAAAATCTTAAAAAAAATGGTATTCTTTATGATTTGGGTTGCTCTACTGGAACACTTTTGCTTAATATCCATAGAAAATTGCAATTTGATGCAGTGCTTATTGGGCTTGATAACTCTGAGGCGATGTTAGCACAAGCAAAACGAAAGTGTGAGGCGTATGGTGCAGATATTACGCTTTGTAGTGCAGATATTTTGGAGTATCAATATAAAAAGGCAGATGTTTTTATAAGTAACTATACTTTGCAGTTTATTCGCCCGTTGGTTCGTGAGGAGTTGCTTAAAAAAATAGCATCATCGCTCCATGAGGGAGGGGTTTTTCTCTTTAGTGAAAAGGTAATCTCTCACCATGCAACACTCAATAAAGAGCTTATTGAGTGCTATTATGATTTTAAAAAAGAGCAGGGCTACTCTGAGTATGAAATCATTCAAAAACGAGAGGCGTTAGAGAATGTCTTGGTGCCTTATAGCGAAGAGGAGAATATTCAGATGGCAAAAAATGCTGGTTTTGCACATTGTGAAGTGATTTTTCGTTGGGCAAATTTTGCGACATTTATTGCTATTAGGTAGTTTTACCAGACATTGCCTTTTGGCTTTGTTCTTTTTTTAGTGAGATTATTATATCCCTTTTTTATTCCCTTATATGTGATAATGTCATCATCGCCACACCTCTTATGATAGTATCCTTGCATATCATAATACTCTTTGCACTCACTATAGTATTTGAGTGAGACTCCATGCTTATTGACACATCCTGTTGCAAAGAGTGCAAAAAGGAGCAGAGGTATAAATTGTATCATCTTTTTAGACCTTAAATCGCTCTTTACTTTTACATAAATCCGTTAAGAAACACTCTTCACATTTCGGATTTTTTGCCGTGCAGATATAACGCCCAAACAGCACCATTCCTTGATGGAGTGCATGGAGGTCGTTTTTAAACTTTTTAACAAGTGTTGCTTCTGTTGCAATAGCAGTTTTGTCATCGCTTAATCCTAGCCTATGTGCTACACGAAATACATGGGTATCGACTGCCATAAGATTTGCTCCTGTATATTCTATCATTACTACATTAGCAGTCTTTTGCCCTACACCTGCGAGTGTTTGTAGCTCTTTTTCATCCATTGGAATCTCTCCTCCATAGACCTCTTCTACGCGTTGTGCCATCTTTATAAGATTTTTTGCTTTATTATTAAAAAAAGAGCAGCTATGAATCAGTTTTTTTACATCATCTATATTCGCCATAGAGAGCTCTTTTGTGGTTGGGTAACGCTCAAAAAGTGCAGGAGTAATAAGATTAACCCTTTTGTCTGTGCATTGTGCCGAGAGTGCCACTGCTACAACTAACTCATAGGCATTTTTATAGTTGAGTTCTGTAACAGCATCACTGTAACGCTCTAGAAATCTTTTGTGTATCTCTTCTATCTCTTTTTTTGTTGCTTTTTTCATGGCACTATTTTAACATAATCTCAATTTGTTTAATATCTATTTATCTATTAAGATTACAATTCTTGCAATAAAATATAAGGAACTCAAATGAATAAAGTTACGATGTTACTCTCTGCACTCTTATTAACAAGCTCAATGGCATCTGCACAAACATTAGCTACAGTAAATGGGAAAGCTATCACAGATGCAGATGTGAATACAGAGCTAATGAGTGCTACACAGGGTAGAGTAAATCAAATTCCTGCTGATAGACTTGAAATGTTCAAAAAACAAGTTTTGCAACAACTTATAAGTAAAGAGATTATTTTTGATGATGCAAAAAAATCTGGTATTTTAAAATCTCCTGAGTATAAAGAGGAGTATAACAAACTCTTAACAAGAATGAAAAAAGAGTTAGCTATCCAAGTGTGGCAGAAAAAACTTGCAGATAGTATTAAAATCTCTAATAAAGAGTTGAGAGATTACTATAACAAAAACAAAGATGAATTTAAAGAAAAAGCATCTGTTCATGCACGCCATATCCTTGTAAAAACAAAGGCTGAAGCAGAGAAGATTATTGCTGAATTAAAAGGCTTGCATGGTCAAAAACTCAAAGAGAAATTTATTGAGTTAGCGAAAAAAGACTCTACGGGACCTAGTGGAGCAAATGGTGGTGATTTGGGTTATTTTACACAAGGGCAAATGGTTCCTGCCTTTAATGATAAAGTATTTTCTATGAAAAAAGGAAGTATAACGCTTACACCTGTAAAAACACAATTTGGTTACCATGTAATCTATTTAGAAGATAAAAAACCTGCTATGACAAAAACATTTGATGAGGTAAAAACTTTTATCGAGCAACGCCTTAAAATGGAAAAATTCAAAAAAGTTTTCAAAGAAAAAATGGATGCATTGCAAAAAAATGCGGTTATTAAATAGAGCATGAAATACTCCTCTATCTCTAAAATTATTTTAGAGGGGAGGGAGTTTTTTATCAAGCGTGATGACCTTATCGACCCCTATTTAGCAGGGAACAAATATAGAAAACTCTATACTCTTTTGCAAACTCCTTCTACAACTTACGATACTATTGTTTCTTATGGTGGCACCCAGTCTAATGCAATGGTTGCAATAGCAGCTATGACGCAAAAAAAAGGGTGGCACTTTTCTTATTACACAAAACAACTCTCTCATAGACAAAGAAAAGAGCTTAGTGGCAATTTTGCCAATGCCTTAGCACTTGGAATGGAACATATTGAACTTGATGATGCTCTCTATAGAGACTATATCGCTTCACTGCGTTTGACGGCGAATGAGAAAACTTTTGTGATAGATCAAGGAGGGGCTATTAGTGAGGCTAGAGTAGGGCTTGAAGTTTTGGCACAAGAGATAAAAGCACAAAAGAAGAGTGGCGAAATAGAAGATGATATTTATTCTCTTGCTACTCCCTCTGGAACAGGAACAACAGCACTCTTTTTGGCACTTGCACTTCCTGAATATAAAATCTATACTACTCCATGTATTGGGGATGTTGCCTATCTAAAAGAGCAGATGAAGGCACTTGCACCACTTCCAGATAATCTTATTATTCTTCCTCCAAAAAAGAAGTATCATTTTGCAAAGCCTTATAAAGAATTTTTGGCAATATATAAAAAACTTTTGAGCAGTGGTATTGAGTTTGATTTGCTCTATGCTCCTGCAATGTTTGAGGCACTTTTGGAGCAGACGGATGAAAAAATTTTATATATTCATAGTGGAGGAGTGAGTGGAAATGGGAGTATGTTAGTGCGTTATGCTCAAAAAGGGTGGAATATTAGATAAATAAAAGGTTAGAGAGATTATAATCCGAGCTAATGCAACTTAAGTCGCAAAAATTTGTGAGTGGAGTCTGTATAATACCAGCAGAAAAAATAATTTAATAAGGATTTTGCAATGAATAATATATTTGAAAAATTAACGCATAATATGAGTGAGTCGATTGAGAGTTCTGTCTCTTTGGCTTTGCATAATAAAAATCAAGAGGTAACACCTATCCATTTTTTATGGGCACTTTTAACAAATTCTGACTCTCTATTAAATCAGATGTTTAATAAGATGGGTATAGATAAGGTTGCTATGGAGCTTGATATTAAGAGTATGGCAGAGAAGCTTCCAAAATCTTCAAGTGTTACAAAAGAGAGTATAAAACTCTCTCACGAATTTGTAAAAACTTTGCAAAACGCAGAGGGATTGATGGCAAAAAATGGGGACTCTTACCTTGCTGTTGATACTTATATTTTAGCAAACTTACAGACGCCTCCATTCTCTGAGATATTGCCAAAATATGTCAATACAATGGATTTGGCAAAAGAGATTGAGGCAGCAAGAGGGGGAGCAAAAATTGATTCTCAAAGTGCAGATGAGACTTTAGAATCACTCTCAAAATATGGTATTGACTTAACAAAAGAGGCAGCAGAGGGAAAACTCTCTCCTGTTATTGGGCGAGATGAAGAGATAGCAAGAACTATGCAGATTTTGATTCGTAAAACGAAAAATAATCCTATGCTACTTGGTGAACCAGGGGTTGGTAAAACAGCACTTGTTGAAGGGCTTGCTCAAAGAATCCATAGTGGAGATGTTCCTACATCTTTGCAAAATAAAAAACTTATAGCGCTTGATATGTCTGCACTTATTGCAGGTGCGAAGTATCGTGGTGAGTTTGAAGATAGACTCAAAGCTGTTATTGATGAGGTAAAAGAGAGTGGTAATATTATTCTCTTTATTGATGAGATTCATACTATTGTTGGTGCTGGTGCATCGGAGGGAAGTATGGATGCAGCAAATATTCTCAAACCTGCACTTGCTCGTGGAGAACTTCACACTATTGGGGCTACAACGCTAAAAGAGTATAGAAAATATTTTGAAAAAGATGCAGCACTACAACGCCGTTTCTTACCGATTTCTGTAGATGAGCCAACGGTTAATCAATCTCTACAAATTCTTCGCGGAATCAAAGAGAGACTTGAAGCGCATCATAATGTAAATATTACAGATAGTGCTTTGGTTGCAGCGGCAAAACTCTCTGATAGATATATAGCAGATAGATTTTTGCCAGATAAAGCGATTGATTTAATTGATGAGGCTGCTGCTGAACTCAAAATGCAAATAGAGTCTGAACCAAATGAACTTAGTAGCGCAAAACGCAAACTCTCAGAGCTTATGGTGGAAAAAGAGGCTCTTAAAATGGAGAAAACGCCATCGAATGAAAAACGCCTTGAAGAGATAGAAAAAGAGCTTGCTGATGTAGAAGAGAAAGTAAGAAATTTAGAGACACAGTTTCAAGGAGAAAAAGAGGTATTTGAAAAGATATCTTCTATTAAAGGTGAAGTAGAGCAGAAACGCCGTGAAGCTGAACTTGCAAAAGCACAGTCTGATTTTAACCGTGCTGCTGAGATTGAGTATGGAGAGATTCCAAAACTTCTTGAAGAGGAGAAATCTCTTAATGAACAGTGGGCAAGAATGCAAGAGGCAGGAACACTACTGAAAAACTCTGTTGATGAAGAGTCTATTGCCTCTATTGTTAGTAGATGGACAGGTATTGCTGTAACAAAAATGTTGCAGAGTGAAAAAGATAAAATTCTTAATGTAGAAGAGGAGCTTAATAAAACTGTTGTTGGGCAAGGAAGAGCAACGCATGCAGTAGCGCGTGCAATTAAGCGAAATAAAGCTGGATTGAGTGATAAAAATAGACCAATTGGAAGTTTCTTATTCCTTGGGCCAACAGGTGTCGGAAAAACACAAACTGCAAAAACTTTAGCGAAGTTTCTATTTGACTCTGAAGATGCTATGATTAGAATTGATATGAGTGAATATATGGAGAAACATGCAGTCTCTCGTTTGGTTGGTGCAGCTCCAGGATATGTTGGGTATGAAGAGGGAGGACAACTTACAGAAGCAGTAAGAAGAAAGCCTTATAGTGTTATTTTATTTGATGAGGTAGAAAAAGCACATCCAGATGTCTTTAATATCTTATTGCAAGTGCTTGATGATGGTCGTTTGACTGATAATAAAGGGGTAACAGTAGATTTTACAAATACTATTATTATTCTGACATCAAATATTGCAAGTGATAAAATTATCAATAACCCTCAATCAAAAGAGCTTGATGATATGGTTATGGCAGAGTTAAAACAGGCGTTTAAACCTGAATTTTTAAATAGACTTGATGATGTGGTTATCTTTAATGCACTTGGTCAAGAGCAGATTAAAGGTATTGTTGAGATATTCTTTAGTGATATTAAAAAGAAAGTGCAAGAGCGTGATATTGAACTTGTGCTCTCTGAAGCTGCAAAAGAGTATATTGCTGAAGCTGGATTTGACCCTGTTTATGGTGCTCGCCCACTTAAACGCGCACTCTATGAAATTGTAGAAGACCGTTTGGCTGATCTTATCTTAGAAGGAAAAGTTACAGAGGGCTCTCATGTAGAGTTTGATGTAGTCAATGGTGAGGTGGAAGTTAAAATCTCTTAGGAGGTTTTAACCACATTTTAAGCAAATTTGCAATATGATTGCGAACTTAAATTAAATAAGGATATGTCAAATGAAAAGAACATACCAACCTCATAATACACCTAGAAAAAGAACACATGGTTTTAGAGCAAGAATGGCTACTAAAAATGGTCGTAATCTTATTAACCGCCGTCGTGCGAAAGGTCGTAAAAAATTGTCAGTATAGGCGGATTTTACACACTGAAACAACATCGTGAGTTTCAGTATGTTTATAATAAAGGAAAAAATCAGCATTCACAGAGTGTTGTCCTCTTTTTCCTTCCTCAAAAAGGAGCTCATAAGGTGGGTTTTACTGCTACCAAAAAACTTGGAAATGCAGTAAGACGCAACCGTGCAAAGCGTCGTATGCGTGCACTTTTTCGTGAGCATTCTGATTCTCTCAAAGATGGTATTTATATATTTGTTGCAAAAGTAGGATTGTTTGAACGCTCTTATAAAGAGTTGCAACATGATTTTCAAAAGGTACTTACGCGTGCGAAAAGTTTTTCTTAAAATATTATGGTTTTACCAGAAGTTTTTTACACTTATTGGCTACGGTTCGTGTCGTTATTACCCAACTTGCAGCGAATATGCACGAATTCATTTCGAAAACAACTCCATTTCAAGTGCTTTTTACCACTCTTTTACTAGAATATTGCGTTGTAATCAACTTTTTGATGGTGGTATCGAATATCCTCTTTTGGATAAACTTCTCTTAAAGCCTGAAAATCTTACTGTTGATTCCATAAAATATTGGTTGGTTCCAAATAAAAAAAACCGTTATTACATTATAAAAAATTTTTCATATAAAGGGTAATCTGTGTTAGACAAAATGTCACCAAATCAAAGATTAATAGTGGCGGTGCTACTATCTGTAATTTTTTTCGTAGGATATACTGCGATATTTCCACCAAAAGAGAGTGCTGTAAAAAAAACAGCTCAAGCAAATAGTGCTTTAACCAAAGAACAGAATAGTGTTGCAACAAAGGTGCAAGAGGCATCAGGACATGCAATAGCAGAACAAGAGAAGATAGAAAAAGGTCGCTCTAGTAATATTGTTACGATAAAAAATAAAAAGTTTATTCTTAAAATAGATAGTTTGGGGCGTATTGCATCAAAAGAGTTGTTAGAAGATAAATTCAAAAATAGTGACCATGTCAATGCACAACTTATTCCTGCAAATAGCACAAAGCCTCTCTATATTCGATTTGCAAATGATGCTATAAATGATGCTGCTTCAAAAGTGCCTTATGTAGCAAGCACGCATAATATAGAACTTGATAATAAACCAGTTGTAGTAACGCTTACACAAAAATTGCCACAAGTAACTGTAACAAAAAAATTGACTTTTTATCCTGATGGGCATTATGATATAAATATAAAAACTTCAAAAGATATTCGTTATTTTGTCTATCTTGGCGACAGACCTCATGTCTCTAAAAAATTGATGGCAGTTGCTGGTGATATGGTTTATACCGGTGATGATGTTGTGCATATTATTGAAGATGGAAAGGCTGAGGGGCGTCAGGTATTTCAAGATGTGAAACTTGTCTCTTCTTTTGACCAATATACCGCTATTATTCTTTATGGTTTCAAGAAAGATACAAATGTTGTCGTAGAGCGAGGTAAAGATGATAATCCTGTCATCTATTTTGAAGCAAACCAAAATGTCAATCTACATGGATATATTGGACCAAAAGAGCACAAAGTGCTAAAGGCGATAGACCCTGTGCTTACAAATGCTATAGAGTATGGATGGTTTACATTTGCGGCAAAACCTCTTTTTGCAACTCTTTCGTGGTTGCATAGTCTCTTTGGAAACTGGGGATGGGCTATTATTGCACTTACTATCCTTATTAGAATGGTGCTTTATCCTTTAACATACAAAGGTATGGTAAGTATGCAAAAAATGAAAATGCTTGCACCAAAACTTAAAGAGTTAAAAGAAAAATATAAAAAAGATCCACAAAAACTCAATGCAGCTACTATGGAGATGTATAAAAAACATGGAGCAAATCCACTTGGTGGGTGTCTACCAATGTTATTACAAATCCCTGTATTCTTTGCACTCTATCGCACTATTTTAAACTCAGTTGAATTGCAAGGTGCTCCATGGATTTTATGGATCCATGACCTCTCTCTTATGGATCCTTACTATATCCTTCCAATTTTAATGGGTGGGTCAATGTTTATGCAGCAACATATGACACCAAATAACTTTACTGATCCAATGCAAGAGAAAGTATTTAAATATTTACCAATTATATTTACATTTTTCTTTATAACATTCCCTTCAGGATTAGTGCTCTATTGGTTTACAAACAATATGTTCTCAATAGCACAACAGTATATGGTAAATCAGCAATTTAAAAATGCAGAAGATTTAAAAAAGAGTATTGAAAAAAAAGAGAGTGTGAAAAATGATTAAGATAGAAGCAGTAACATTAGAAGATGCCTTTAATGATGCAGCAACTTCTTTAAATTGTTCTGTTACAGAACTTGCAGTGGAAGTTGTGCAGGTTCCAAGTAGTGGTTTTATGGGGCTTTTTAAAAAGAGTGCTATTATTGTTGCAACTGTGAAAAAAGATGCTTCTGGAGAGGTTGCATCTGAAATAGAAAAGCCAATAGAAGTTGTAGAAAATGAAATTCCTATAATAGAGAAAGAGGAAGAAGCTCCTGTAAATAGAATTATTAATGATACGATTATGCCTACATCATTTGTAAGTGATCAGGATGAGCAGAATGAAGATCTTGCAAATGGTTTAGAATTTACGGCAGATTATGATGATGAGTATGATGAGGATATTGAAGAAGTGAGTGAAGCACTCTTCTCTAATAATCAAACTATTGATGCAATTGCTTTGGATATTGAGAGAGAAATTAATGAACTTTTTAAGTATATCTGCTTTGAAATTGAGCATATAGAGGTAAGTGTATATGATAATGAGACTATCTCTATTGAGTTTCAAGGAAAAGACTCAGCTCTTCTAATTGGAAAAGAGGGGTATAGATATAAGGCACTCTCTTATATGCTATTTAATTGGATAAATGCGAAGTATGGCGTGCAGTTGCGTTTAGAGATAGCAGAATTTTTGAAAAACCAAGAGGAGTCAATAGCGAGATATCTTGAGACTCTTTATGAGATTATAGAGAGAGATGGAAGAGTTCAGACTAAGATTTTGGATGGCGTGCTTGTGCAAATAGCACTTAAAGAGCTTCGTGAGAGATATCCTCAGAAGTATGTTGTTATCCGTTCTACAAAAGATGGATTAAAATATATAATCGTTAATGATTATTATAAAAAACAACTATGAGTGATACAATCTCTGCCATTGCTACGGCAAATGGCATTGGCTCCATCTCTATCATCCGTATAAGTGGTGATAAAGCACTCCATATTGCTCAAGTTCTGAGTAAGCGTCAAAACTTCTCCCCAAGATATGCAACACTGACAACTCTTTATGATAAAGAGAATCAACTTATTGATGAAACTATTATTATCTACTTCAAAGGACCAAACTCTTTTACTGCTGAAGATGTTGTAGAGATACAATGTCATGGGGGTGCTATTGTTGCACAAAGCATACTCAAAGCGACGCTTGATGCAGGGGCAAGACTTGCCAATGCAGGAGAGTTTTCCAAGCGTGCTTTTTTGAATGGGCGTATTGATTTAAGCGAAGCAGAGGCTATTGCCCAGCTGATTGAAGCCAAAAGTGAAGATGCAGCAAAAATCCTTGCAAAACAGATGAAAGGCTCTTTAAAGGAGTTTATTGAAGAGGTGCGAGACGCTATTATTCATATTTTAGCTTATAGTGAAGTGACTATTGATTATGCAGAAGAGGATTTACCTCAAGATTTGGTAGCACAAATTCAAGCAAAACTTGATGAGTTGCATCGCCTTTTGAAAAAAACACTTATTGCTTCTAAATCTCGTCAGGGATTAATGCAAGGTTTTCGTGTAGCAATTATCGGAAAACCAAATGTAGGTAAAAGTTCTCTACTCAATGCTTTGTTAAATTATAATCGTGCCATAGTCAGTGATATAGCTGGAACAACGCGTGACACTATAGAAGAGCAGGTAAAGATTGGTACGCACCTTATTAAAATAGTGGATACAGCAGGTATTCGTGAAGCAAATGATGCAATAGAGAAGATAGGAATTGAGAGGAGTTTAGCCGCAATCGAAGAGAGCGATATTGTGATAGCACTCTTTGATGCTTCACGAGAAGTTGATGATGAAGATAGAAAAATTATTGCACTCTTAGAGGAGAATGGGAAAAACAAAGAGGTGATAGTGATTAAAAATAAGATAGATTTACCACAACGCTTCTCTTGTGATACGCTTCATTTTGATTTGGAACTCAACTCTAAAGATGATGTGAGTATGCTTGTAGAAAAGCTAGAAAATATTATGGATAGAAGTAATGGAAGTGATGAGATTATGCTTATCTCTGAGCGACAAATTAGTGCTGTAGAGGCGACAATTCAAAATATTGAAGAGGCATATGAACCACTTATATCGCAAGAGCTTGAAATCTTCTCTTTTCATCTCAATGAGGCTATAAAAGAGATGGCAAGTATTACAAGACCTTTTGAAAATGATGAGATGCTCGATAAAATGTTTGGCTCTTTTTGTCTAGGAAAATAGCATTGAAATATATTGCCATAGATTTGGGACTCAAACGCATTGGTCTTGCCTATTCAGCACACAAAGATATAGTAACCCCACTCAACGCAGTGATACGAAAAAACCGTAATCAAGCCTCCAGTGAAGTAAAAAAAGTGATAGAGGAGTGGGAAGCTGATGCTGTAGTTGTCGGAATACCATTAGGTGGGAGTAGTGAAGAGGAGATGCGAAGACGCATTGCTCACTTTATGAATCTTGTCGATTTTCAAGGCGAAGTTTTTTATCAAGATGAAGCAGGAAGCTCTCTTGAAGCTGAAAATATGATGAAGGGCGAAATAAAATATATAAGAGATGGCCGAGTAGATTCCATCTCTGCTATGATTATTTTGCAACGATTTTTGCAACGGAAAAAAGGGGAGATAAAATGCCAAGAAAACTAATCTCATTCGACTGGGCAATAAAAAGAATCTTAAGAAGCAAAGCAAACTTTGATATTTTAGAGGGATTTTTATCTGAACTGCTCAAAGAAGATATAAAAATATTAGAGATTTTAGAGTCTGAATCGAATCAAGACCAAAGAGATGATAAGTTTAATAGACTTGATTTAAAAGTGAAAAATGATAAAGAGGAGATAATTCTAATTGAGATTCAATACGATAGAGAGATGGATTATCTCCAAAGAATACTCTATGCATCCTCAAAAGCGATAGTAGAGCATATGAAAGAGGCAGAAGCATAT
>FPHH01000119.1_pt1 | contig 27009 bp, 25 predicted proteins | sample 1057331 | NCBI WGS metagenome assembly FPHH01 (sample SAMEA4473311, study PRJEB15554) | hydrothermal vent metagenome | biome: marine basaltic hydrothermal vent biome; feature: marine hydrothermal vent; material: water | place: Pacific Ocean | collected 2011-06-14/2011-07-23 | depth 1155 m
AGTCCCAGCGAACATGTCGCAAAATACTTTTTGCGACAAATCATCTCCAACTACTTTTTTAACTTCTTCTTCTATCCAAGAAGAGAGTTTAAATTTTGAACCTATGTAGTTCATGAAGTAACTTTTTGAATAATAGAATTTTTATCTATTTTGTAAGACCAAGTTCAGCAAAAAGCACTTCAAAATATTCACTAATATTAAGGAGTTCTTCTTTAAGAAGTCCAAACGCTTTATCCTCTTCAATCCACTCTTCTATGCGTTTTACACTATCACTCTTTTGACTCTCATCCAACTTATCCGATTTTGTCACAGCCTCTTTAATTCTTTGTAGATGTTCTTTATGTTTATGTGCACTCATTTATTCTCCTTTTTAATAATTTTTATATTTTCCAGCTTTTACTTCTGCACGAAGTTCTTGCAATTTTTTATCCATAATATTAAGAATAATATCTGCCGCTTCACTATCATCACCTTCAGGAACATCCCAATCAGTAATTTTCATATTTGCTTTAAATAAAAGCTCTAACTCTTTTTCAATCTCAGCTTTTCTAACAGCCAACTCTTTAATAACAGCATCTGCCATATTTCTATCCTTTATTTTTTTCTTTTAGAATGATACATCAATTCCAGTAAATTTATATATATTTAGGAATCAAACTTTTAAGTTTTTTATATATTTTCTCAAAATCTGTTGAATATATGCGTGTTTGTGCTATTGAAGTGATAAAATTTGTATCGCGTTCCCAACGAGGCACTAGATGCAGATGAATATGCTCGGCAATACCAGCTCCAGCAGCTCCACCAAGATTCATACCAATATTAACCCCCTTTGCACCAAATCCCTCTTTTAAGAGACGAACACATTTTTGTGTTAGTTCCGACATCTCCAACCATACATCAGCAGGAAGCTCTTCTAGCTTATCCGTATGCATATTCGGAATAATCATAAAATGCCCTGGTGTATATGGGTATTTATTCATCACTATAAAACAATTTTTGGCTCTATATAAGACATGGAGTTCCTCATCTTCATCTTTATGAGAAGCAATGTAACAAAAAACACACTCCTCTTTTCTCTTCTTTGTGCTATACTCATCACGCCATGGGGCATACAATATATCTTTCATATTTTTCTCCTAATTTTCTATAAAAATGCAAATACCAAATCTGGAAACAAAACAACAAGCCCTAAACCTACAAGCTGTAACGCTATAAAAGGAATAATCCCTTTGTAGATATCCATAGTAGATACTCTATCTCCTGCTGCCCCTTTGAGAAAAAAGAGTGAGAGCCCGAAAGGTGGTGTAAGAAATGATGCTTGTAGATTCATAGCTATCAGCACACCAAACCAAATAGGGTCAATGCCAAACGCAGACATTACAGGCACTAAAATAGGCACAATGATAAAGCTTATCTCTATAAAATCTATAAAAAATCCAAGTATAAAGATACTCAACATCGCAACACCTATAAATACCCATACATTCCCAATATCATTTGAGAAAAAATCAAGTATCAAATCCGTGCCACCAAGTTCATTAAAGACAAGGCTAAAAGCAGTCGCACCGATAAGTATCATAAATATCATTCCACTAAGTTTCATCGTCTCAAAGAGTGCATACTTTATCATCTCAAAATTGAGTGTTTTATTAAAAGCAGAGAGTATTACCCCACCAATCACACCAAATGCAGCCGACTCGGTAGGAGATGCAATACCTGCGAAGATACTTCCTAAAACTGCCAACATCAAAAGCATTGGAGGCACAATCGCATAAAAAAGAGAGGCAAAATTTATCTTCTCTTTCGTTACAATAGCAGGGGCATCCTCTTTTTTTATGTATGCACGAACAAGTATGTAAGTAATATAGAGTGAAACAAGCAAAAGCCCAGGCAACACTGCTCCCATAAACAAATCACCAACGCTTACACTCATAACATCCCCTAAAACAATGAGAATAATAGAGGGAGGAATAATCTGTCCAAGTGTTCCACTTGCGGCAATCGTTCCAGAAGCCAGACCTTTATTGTAACCAGCGTTGAGCATAAGAGGTAAGGCAATAACACTCATCATAACAACAGAAGCCGAAACAATTCCTGTAGAAGCAGCAAGAATAGCACCTACCAAAACGACACTGACACCAAGCCCTCCACGCACTCCTTTAAAGAGCGAACTCATAGACATCAAAAGCTTCTCTGCCATTCCTGATTTTTCTAAAATAAGCCCCATCATAATAAAGAGTGGCACAGCCATAAGCGTAGTATTGCTCATAATACCATAGATACGAAATGGCAAAATATTAAAGACTTCAAATCCAACATCAGGAGTAAAAAAGGCAAACATCATCGCCACGCCACCAAAGGCAAACGCAACAGGAATACCAACCAAAAGGAGCAGAAGTGCTACCACAAACATTACTAAAGCTATCATAATTCTCGAAACCTCTTTATATCACTCCAAAGCTCTTTAAAAGCCTGCATAGCCAAAAGTATAAACCCTAAAGGCATAAGCGATTTGACTATCCAACGATACTGCAATCCTCCTGGGTCGCTTGATGCTTCATGCTGGACGAAGCTCATCTCCACAAATCCAACACCAATATAAATAATCAAAAAAGAGAGCGGCAGTATAAAAAAAATAAATGAGCAAATATTGACAATTGCTTTTACTTTTGGAGAGAACTTTTCATAAAAGATATCAACACGCACATGGGCATTATTTCTCAAAGTATATGCAATACTTAGCAAAATAACCACATCAAAAAAGTGCCACTCCAACTCTTGCAAAGCAGTAGAACCAGCTGAGAAAAGATAGCGACTCGTCGCATCAAAAACAACTAAAAGCACTAAAGAAGCCAGTATAAATGCAGTGAGATAGGAGATATATTTTGTAATTGTATCTATAGTTTTCAAACACTTCCACCTTTTATAATTAAAAATAGTATTTAAACATAAGCCTAAAAGTCTGCTCACTTTGCATCTTTTCTACTTTGAGTTTCTCTTTATAATCGTATTTTAGCACGATTTGCTTATTTTTAGATATGCGTATTCCCTCTAATGCATTTATAAGAAACTGCTCTTTACCATTGTCATAGTATCTTTGTCTCAACTCTATATTTGTATTCAAATTTTTAAATTTATCAATTTTAAACCCAATAGTGCCACCTAGTCCACTAACAGGTTGATTTGCCATATATAAAAAAGGATCGAGTAAAAAGTAAAAATATCCTAATTTATTACCCCAACTATATCCTGCTCCAATAGTAAAATTAAAGGTAGGTTTTGTAGTGAGATAATCATTATCCCACCCTATTTTTGTTCGCCATGAAAAACTTTTAAAAAATTCACTTCTTTGTGCTAAAGAGACTATAGAGATAATTGTTGCCTCTTCAATTTTCATTTCATTTGCTCTATATGATGTGAGTAGATTTAAAAATTCTATCTGTGTTCCTCTTAAAAAACCATAGCTACTATCTTCCAAATCATGATAAGCAGGACGAATACCAAGAAAACTAATAAATTTAGAATCTCTTGCTCCTACTCCTGCTTCTACACGAACTGCACGATGACCATTTACTGGGTTCGTTGGTATTTTGATTTGAAGTGATTTACTACTACCCAGCTTTGCCCTTTGTGTTGTCAGTTTATGAAAACGCTCAAGATAATCCTCTTTTTTCACCTTACTCCTGCTATATTGATACTCCAAATACTCAATAGCAGCTTCTAAAATATACTGTTTTTGTGTTCTATTTATACTTTTATTTGCATCAATACTTTTTGCATTTATTGTACCATTTACAAGTTCTATAGGAAAATGAGAATATTTTTTCTCTATTAAATCTTCATATTTTAAAAGCTTTGTTCTTTTTGAAGGACGATAATTATAAGCAGTAACTATGCCTGCATTCTTTACCTCATGCACCGTTTCCAAAGGTATCACCTGATAAGTAAATTTTGAACGCAATTCAAGAGTTGGACGGGCTGACTCAAGAAGCCAAAGCATATTGTAAGAGCAATTTTGCGTAAAAAAATAGTAATATGAGTGTGTACCATTTAATTCCCAAATATGCCTAAACATACGCACTGTCTCTTTTTGCGTAAGGTTCAAATCATACTCCCAAATATCTCTTTGTTCAGAGTCCCTATACTCCTTTAATTTATCATAATAAGGAAGCAACGAATACATTCCATAGTATCCACCAGTAAGTCCTTTTATTGCAAAGAGTATACCATTTTCTTTCGTCTCATCTACATCGGCAGCATAATTAACAGCATAAGAGAGAAGTTTTGAATGATAAGAGGAGTTTATGCGTAAAAATGTATGCCCAAACATAGAAGCCGGAGAGTTAATATGTGCTGCAGGAAAGACTAAAGTAGTAGATTTTGGATCAACTCTTTTAAAAATCTTCTCATACTCTACACATTTCGCCTTGGGAAAGTCACTACCGTTAAGCTGCTCTTTCAACCAAGCATAGCGTGCAGGAAACTTACATATACTAGAATTATCATCCCTTTTTTGCGGTGAAAAAAAGGCATCAAGAGTTGCGTTTAATTCACTTGAGGGATTAGTTGCACCATCTTTTGCAAAAAAGAAATTTGGATCGTCTATTTCACTAGTATCGCCATTCATATGCAATAAGATATGCCAATAATATTTCTTAGAGAGTTGTAGTTGTTCTGCTCTGTTTTTATAATTTTGAGCACCTGTTGCACAAAAAAGCTGTGTACTAAAAAGTATAAAAAGAGTTATTCTTAAAAAATTAATAATAAAACCTTATTTTGAGGAGAGTTTCTTCACACAGGGAAGTTCCTGCGCGATTTAAACTTATAATACAGTTGTAGAAATATTATCTAAAACATCAGCCATTTTAACTGATTTAGAGCTATAAATTTTATTGTAATTTGCTTGAAGTGCTGTATTAAAAGCCACTTTATCATCTACTTTTAAAAGTTCATCCAAAGCATCTAAAGATTCACCATGACCTACTGCTATCTCTTTTGCTAAAATGTCCATATTTGAAGCAACAAATTCTGATGCTCTCTCATTCATAACAAATTTAGTTTTTTTACACCCTAATGTACCAGAAGTAATACCAAAAGTTTGATTCCCTGAAGTACCATTTGTAGTTGCTTGAAGTGCCAACATAACAGCAGATGAATCATCTTTTATTAACATTGAACCAAGACCACAACCAGTTTGATTATTTACAGTGGCAAATGCACCTGTGCTTAATGCAGCAACAGCTGCCAAACTTACTAACATTTTTTTCATTTTCGACCCTTTTTCTATAAGATAGAGCAATTGTAAACAAATTAAGCTTAATATTTTCTATTATTATATAAAATTCGGTGCATCATTAGCAAAAAGAATAATATCACCCGATTTTGTCTGATTTGCAAGCACATCTACCATAACAGACTTATCACGAAGCACTATTGTATTTTTCACTTTGAGATTTTTATTAAAGAGTTCTGCATTTAATTTTCCTGTTACTATCACAATATCAAAAACATCATTTATAGCATCTATAAGTTGTAAATTTAACTCTTTTGTGCTCTCTACTAATCCCGGTGTCACAATTACCTTACGCCCCTCATGCAAAGAGCAGAGACGAATACCTTCAAGCATACCATCGATATTGCCATTGTAGCCATCATCAAGAATGATTTTGCCACCTGCTTTTATAAGTTGTAATCTATGCTCCACTGGCTCTAGTTTTTTCACTGCATTTACAATCTCTTGATGCGTCATACCAAAGGCTTTTGCGATTCTTACTGCCACTGCAATATTCATCGTCTGAAATTTTCCAAGAACATTGGTGTGCAACGCATAAATTTCATCATCTATAGTAAGTTTAAAGGAAGTTTCCTCTAGTGTTGCATCTATATCGCTTATCTCATCACCAAAAAAGGTCACTTTTTCATGAGGCTCATCTGTTACAGAAGTATGCACAAAAGCCCTCTCTAAGCGTGGTGATTTCATAATCTCAAGCTTTGTAGCGATAATATTATGCAGAGATTGAAAATACTCAATATGAGCCTCACCAACACGACCAACAACTACTGTTTGTGGTTCTAAAAATCTCGTGATACTCTCTATATCTCCTCGCTCTCTTGCACCAGCTTCACAGACATAAATCTCTGTCTCTTCTTTGAGATTGTTATTAACATCTGCTACTATACCACCCAAAGTATTCACACTTCTTGGCGTTGCATAGACATTAAATTTCTTTGACAAAATTTGTGCTACAAAGTTCTTGATACTTGTCTTTCCATAGCTTCCTGTAATGCAAATTATTTGCAAATCTTGCATATTTGTAAGCTTTTTCTTTGCCTCTTTTTTATAAATAGCAAAAAGATACTTCTCTATAAGCGTACTCCCTATATAGGCCATAGCCAAAGGAAGCAAAACGCCATAAGTCGCACACCCCTCTTTTAAACTACACAAAATATCTTGAAAAAGTGTGAGTGAGACTAAAAGAGTAAGAAAACGCTTTACCCTCCAAGTGAGAACAAGTTTTTTATCAAGTTTTTTATACCAAATAAAAATAGCAGGCAGATAAGCAAAAACAAAAAAGATAGTAAAATATTTTCCAGTGGTGTAGTAGGCAATAAAAGGAATAATAAAATAAAATACATGCCAATAGGGTTTGTGGTGTTTTAAGACAACTCTCTCTATCTTATAATCATACCACTGCAAATTGGTAATAAGATACCATCCAAGTAACAAAACAAAAAGAACATTTGTTACAAATCCAGCTAAAAGTTGGTAATTCTGCATCTACTCTCCTAAATTTTTTTCTATTTTTTTCGCTATATCGGCTCCATTTTGCATAAAAAAGTAGTGGTCTCCATCATACACAAAGAGCTCAGAATTTTTTATAAGCGAATGAATTTTTTCTGCCGAACTTAGAGGAGTAGCACTATCTTCGCGTCCCCAAAACAATAGAGCCTTACCAGAAAAAGAGGCAAACTCTTGCGTAAAATCTTCATTCACTACATTTTTAAAAGTTGCATACATCTCTTCGCTCAACGCCTTTGCATCATCAGCTACAAACAACGAACGGAATCTACTTAAACCAAAAACTTTCAAAAGTTTAAACAAAGCTATTTTTGCTTTTATAGCAAAACTCTTTGGCACATATATACCAGCACTCGCCACAAGCACCAAAAGTTTTGGCTCCAATAAAAGTGCAACTTTCCCACCAAAAGAGTGCCCTAAAACAACATCAGAAGAGGCATCTATCTCTTGTAAAAAAATCTTAATAATATCTGCTACATCCTCTGTCTGCATAGCACAACACGCAGTAGAGTTTCCAAACCCAGGTAAATCGATATAGATATGTCTCAATCCCTTCATATAGGGTGAAAAAACCTGTTTCATAAGATTTTTATTACTGCCCCAACCATGCAAAACAATAAAATCAAGCTTTGCATTTGGATTGAGAATTTCATAACTTATATCAAGCCTATTTCCCTTATAGAGAATGGATTTTTGTGCCACAGTTACTTCCCTTTTGCCTTAGAGATAGAGTGAATATATTCATAATTTGTTTTTATCTGTGCTCTTTTAGGCAAAGAGTGAGAGAGAGACTCAATAGCATGTGTAAAATCTTCAAAAAGATAGTTTGCCATTGACCCAGGGATTGGATTTATCTCATTAAGCAATACTTCGTTGTTATAAACAAAAAAGTCGCAACGAATTAAAGCCCCCTCAAATAGCCCACAATAGACTTTTTGAAAATTTGATTGCAATCGTTTTATAAGTTCATCGCCTATATCTGCACTCAAAACCTGCTCACTTCGTGCAAAATCCATATATTTCTTTTCAAAATCCAAAAACTCCTCTTTGTGAGGCTCCTCTACAATAGAGAAGTGCATCTTATCTTCGGCATAATATCCTGCAAGATTATACTCCTTGACACCCTCCAAAAATGGCTCAACTATAACGGTAGTGTCAAACTCAAACGCAACATCCAAAGCATAATCAAGCTCACTCTCCTCTTTTACTATGCTCACACCAATAGAGCTTCCAAGACGCGCAGGTTTTATAATAATAGGGTATGGAGTCTCAATATTTGCTACTTCATTTTTATGTAAAACTTCATATTTCACACTCTTCACGCCAATAGCATCACACAAATATTTTGTATATCTTTTATCATACGAAAATGTGCATGCATCTTTTCTCGGTCCAATATAATCGATATCATAAAAATCCAATAACGAAGCAATTGTTCCATCTTCACCATCTGCACCATGAATAAGATTAAGCACCACACTCTTATATTCACTTTTAGAAAACATCCCTTTTTGCACAAAGCACCCTTTTTCAAGCATAAGCTGAGGCATCTTTTTATGCGCTCCACTTGAGAATGTTTTTGCTTTCATTTTTGATGCATCTATGAGATAAAACGAATGGTCTGTATCGCAAAATATAAATGTCAAATCAAAAGAGGAGAGCTTCTCTTTTATCGTTATTGCACTAACAATGCTAATTTCATGTTCAAAACTCGCACCACCAAATAGTATAGTTAATTTCAATATTTTCTTCCTTCTTAAATTGTTTGTAGTAATTTTAATGCACCTTTTACAAGTGAAGCCGTATCTTCGCCCTCACATGCACTGAGTGCTTTTGCTATTTTATCTTTTTTAAAGCCTAATGCCTCCAAGGCTTCACTTGCTTGACTATATGCCAAAGAGCTTGAAGATATCTCAGCACCACCAAGTATCTCCTCATCAAAACCATTTAACTCAACCAAAATACGCCCTGCACTCTTAGGTCCAATACCTGGAACTTTTTTTACACCATTCATATCTTTATTGTTTATCACTGTTGCAAACTGCGTTGGTGTATAGGTAGAGCAGATTGCCATAGCAACTTTTGGGCCTACACCACTTATTTTTATAAGCCGTTCAAAGAGTCTCTTTTCACTCATCTCTAAAAATCCAAACAACAACTGTGCATCTTCACGAATTATATGCGTTGTATAGAGTGAAACGCTCTCACTTCCAAGAGCAGAAAAAGTATGTAATGAGATAAAAACCTCATAGACAACACCATGCACATCAAGATGCACAAAAGTAGGTTCTTTATATACAATTTTCCCATTTAATCCAACTATCACTCTATCTCCTCATTAAGAGGACGAATTGCATATGCATCCTCATCTAATTGCACCAGTCCAAAAACATGTTCATTTGAGTTTTCCTTTGGCTTATAAACAATCTCCATAGGAGGATCAACAAGTTTAAACTTAATTACATTGTATCCTTTCCATGTATCTTTCATAATTACCCTTGCATCAAAAATATTTTCTTGAAAAGAACCTGTTTTGCTCATAAAAAGATTAAGTCTATCTTCCACTCTATCTCTTTGCAATTTCAAATCTTTTAATTTCTCTTGCATCTGTTGAAACTGTTTATATTTTTTTACAAAACTTGCCGGCATTTTTACACCATTTTTTTTATAATAGACAAGACGCTTTTTTATCTCCATAAAAGCAGGTGTTCCATCTTTCACCAAAAGAGTATACTTTTGCACACTCTTCTCTAGCTCTTTCAACTCCTCTGCTAATGCCTCTATCTGCTTTTCATTCTCCTCTAATCCCTCTTGATTCTCTTTTTGCAAGAGTGGATCAATAGTAAAACTATTTTCACTTCCTGTAAGCTTCTCTATCTCTATACGCCTTGATGCCGTAATATGCACATGAGAAGAACAAAGATCTATTCGCACCTCTTTTGCACGAATATTCCCTCCCAATGCCTGTGTTACATCGACTACATCTCCATCGATATTCCCATGTTCAAGACGATCAACATGGATTTTTTTTCCATATACCTTTCCCTTATGGACATGAATTGCAACATCATTCGCACGAATAATTGCACTTTTATGCGTCTGCCCACCAATTTTTGCTTTTTTTGCAATTACCTTTGCATGTGAACCAACATTTCCGTCAATATCAATTTCACTTACCTCAACACTCATACCAGCACCAATAGCGTCTTTAATTGCATTTTTTTCTGTTACAAAAACATTTACATCAGAATCGATACCACTCTCAATAGAGCCTGTAGTTTTAAAAGTTATCTCCCCAACACCTACATCTTTCTTTATCAAATAGGTGTTATTTTCAAAAGCAATATATCCATTCTTTTTAGCAATATATCGAATTGATCTTTTATCTTCAACAACCTTAATACTCTCATCCACACTAAAAGTTGGTTGGTATTTCACAATAGGCTCTTTAGGATATAAAAACTCTCCTCGACAATTACGCCCTGCTTTTCCATATTGAGGCTTAATATATTCAATAAGAAGATCACCCTTTTTTACACTTTGAATAAATCCTCTTGAGGCATGATCAATCTTCTCATTTTCATCTACTTTACGATTTTTTTCATAGTGAAGTATTAATCTATCATTAATAGTAGCAGTAGGCTCAATTGACTCTGCAATTAAATAGGTCTCATTTTTCTCAAAATGCAACTCCCCAGCTACCTCTAGTTCTACCCAAAGTTTCGTTCTAAGAGAAGCAACCATCTCATCAAAAATATAGACCAAAATACCCGCTCGTATCTTCTTTTTATTAAGCATCTCTTCAAAATCATCTGCAAAAGAGGAGTAATATGTAAGTTTTGAACCAGCAAGCACACTTAAATAGACTTTGCTCTTTGTCGCATTTGCACCAACTGCCGTTTTAAAATCACTCCACGGATCACTCTTCGCAGATTGTTTTTGAAATATCTCTATCTCATATACCTGTTTTATCTGAAAATCGGGATTGAGCAACTGCTTCTCTCTATCGAGTTCAGGAAGTTTATCTGGAGATATCTCCTTCCAATCACTATCAACAGCATTTTCATCCCCCACAATACGCGTATAGGTCTGCACATTAAAAAGATTAAAATCTAAACTTTCAGGCTGGATTTCATACGACTTTGCTAATTTGAAAATTTCACTAGCAACATTTTTAGTTCGCACTACTACTGGTTTTAATTTTTTAATAGATGCCTTAGGAGCCTTTTTTTTCAAACCAAAGAGTGCCATCCCCTATCTCCCTCAACCTGTTTTTCATTTTCTAAGGGATAGTTTAACGAAACCTTTGTTAAAATTTCGTAAATTTACAAAAAAGAAGCCTATGTTCAAAGCCATCTTCACTAACAGTTCAGGAATATTGTTCTCAAGAGTTTTAGGATTTATACGAGATTTACTTACAGCATCTGCCCTTGGTGCCAATGTTTATAGTGATATATTTTTTATTGCCTTTAAGTTACCAAATCTCTTTCGTCGTATCTTTGCAGAGGGGGCTTTTACGCAAGTTTTTATGCCTGCCTTTGCAAGGACAAAGCACAAAGCCCTCTTTAGTGCAAATATATTTTTACTTTTTCTCTCTATTATTCTTATAATTACTCTCTTTGTCAATCTCTTCCCTGCCCTCTTTACAAAAGCGATAGCCGTCGGATTTTCAGCAGAGACAATTCAGCTTGCATCTCCCTATGTTGCCATCAATTTTTGGTATTTGCCTCTTATTTTCACAGTTACCTTTTTAAGCTCTATTTTGCAATACAAAGGCCATTTTGCCACCTCAGCATTTGCAACAGCACTCCTCAATCTCTCTCTTATTTTTGCACTCTTGCTCTCAAAAAATACAACAGAGAGCAATATAGTCTATTATCTTAGTTTTGGGGTTGTGATTGGTGGTCTTTTGCAAGTGGGTATTCATCTTTTTACCCTTTACAAAATGGGACTTATGCGAATGCTTTATGGAGGTTTTAGGCATCTATTTCAAAAAGCCACTCTTATAAAGGAGGATAGTAAAAAATTTAGACGCAACTTTTTTCCTGCCATGTGGGGCAACTCTACTGCACAAGTAAGTGCCTTTTTAGATACTTTTTTAGCATCATTTTTAGCCACTGGCTCTATCTCCTATCTCTACTATGCCAACCGTATCTTTCAGCTTCCTCTTGCACTTTTTGCCATTGCCACCTCTGTAGCCCTCTTCCCAAAGGTAGCACGATACCTCAAAAATGATGATGAAAAAAAGGCGTTAGCCAACTTAGAAAAAGCCTTTTGGTTTCTTACTACCCTCCTTACTGCAAGCACTATTGGAGGTATTCTCCTCTCTCATGAAATCATCAAGCTTCTTTTTGAGCATGGAGCATTTAGTGCTACAGATACAGAAAATACAAGCCATGTCTTGCAGATGTATATGATAGGATTACTCCCTTTTGGCATACAAAAGCTCTTTGTGCTTTGGCTCTATGCAAAAGAGATGCAGATGCATGCTGCCAAAATTGCTACAATTTCACTGCTTACCTATATTGTATTAGCACTTACATTTATCTCCCCTTTTGGTGTTGCTGGATTAGCACTTGCAAGCACTTTTGGTGGTTTTGTAAGTCTCTTTTTTACGCTCAAAGCATTTGGCAAAGAACGCTTTTTTGCTATACTTCTAAATAAAAAACTGCTCTACCTTATTGTAAGTGCCACAGCATTTACTATTTTACTACTACTATTAAAGGATACTATCGATGCATATATTTGATTCTGCAACAAAAACAAAACGAAAATTCACTCCTCTTGAAGAGGGCAAAGCTACTCTCTATGTTTGTGGTCCTACGGTCTATGATGATGCCCACTTAGGACATGCAAAATCAGCCCTTGTATTTGACCTCCTTACGCGTATTCTTGAGGCAAATGGCTACGCTGTTACCTATGCAAGAAATATTACCGATATTGATGATAAAATCATTAAAAAAGCGATAGAGCAGAAAAAAGATATAAAAGAGATTACCGACTTCTATACCAATGCCTTTCATACAGAGATGCAAGCAATCGGTGTCAAACGCCCTACCATAGAGCCAAAAGCGACACAAAGCTTAGAGGCAATGTATGCACTTATAGCACAACTTATAGAGAGAGGCCATGCATACAAAACAGAAGATGGCGATGTCTATTTTGATACAGCAAGTGATGCTGACTATCTCAGCCTCTCTCACCGTATCCAAAATGAAGAGGAGCGACAAGAGCGTGTAGAGAGTTCCTCTTTTAAACGCAACAGTGCCGACTTTGCTCTTTGGAAGAGTGTCAAAGATAACTCTGTTACATTTGACTCCCCTTTTGGTGCTGGTCGCCCTGGGTGGCATTTGGAGTGTTCGGCAATGATAGAGAAGCATTTGGCATATAAAGATAAACCCTTTGCTATAGATATTCATGGAGGAGGTGCCGACCTGCTCTTTCCTCACCACGAAAATGAGGCAGCACAAACACGATGTGCCACAAATCACGCCCTTGCAAACTACTGGATGCACAATGGTTTTGTCAATATTGATGGGGAGAAGATGAGTAAATCGCTCGGCAATAGTTTTTTTCTCAAGGATGCCCTCAAAGAGTATGATGGAGAGGTGCTTCGTTTCTATCTTTTAAGCTCACACTATCGTAGTGATTTTAACTTCAACACCCAAGATTTGATGCACTCCAAAAAGCGTCTCGATAGACTCTATCGTCTCAAAAAACGCCTCTTTTCTCTTGCAAAAAATGAGCAAGAGACTCCTTTTACAAATGCTCTTCTTGAAGCACTTAATGACGATATGAACACATCTAAAGCCCTTGCACTTATTGATGCTATGATAAATAGTGCCAATGAAACACTCGACACAGCAGGAAAACATAAAGAGCTCAAACGCGAAACAATAGCAAATCTTTCCTACATTGAAAAAGTGCTTGGATTTGGCACAAAAAATCCCTATGAGTATTTTCAGTTTGGTGTAGATAGTGCAAAAAAAGAGCAGATAGAGGCACTTATAACCAAACGAAACGAAGCAAAAAAAGCAAAAGATTTTGCCCTCTCAGACAGACTTCGAGAGGAGATTTTAGCCTTTGGTGTCAATCTTATGGATACCCCACAAGGCACTTTTTGGGAAAAGGTATAAACAAGTGACAATCCAAGAGCTACAACACCATATAACAAAAAATAGTTCCAATGCAGGGAGTGAATTTACAAGAGTTTTTCATGGTCGTGGAGGAGTCTATGAGGGGTTACGACACCTTACTATTGACTCTATCGATACCATCCTAAGCGTAGCACTCTATTTTCAAGAGGCGAATGAAGAGGAAATTATTACGATGTTGGAGGATTTTGTCAAAAACTCTCAAAAATACACAACGCTCGTGGTGCAAAGGAGATATATAAAAGGTGCACCTAGTGAAGTGCTTTTAGGAGAAGTGCCAGATGATTTATATATCTTAGAAAATGGTATGAAACTCAAGCTAAATCTTCTCTCAAACAAAAATAGCTACTACTTTCCAGATATGAAAAATGGGCGTGCATTTGTTCGCCAACATGCAAAAGGCAAACGGATACTCAACCTCTTTGCTTACACTTGTGCCTTTTCTGTCGCAGCAAAATTTGGTGATGCAGACTCTGTAGTCAATGTCGATATGAGCAAAGGTGCACTCAAAATCGGTATGGCAAACCACTCTCTTAATAATCTTGACCCAAGAGGAGTCAGCTTTTTACCCTACAATATTCTCAAATCCTTCTCAGCTCTGAAGAAAAAAGGGCCTTATGATATGATTATTATCGACCCACCAAGCTTTCAGCGTGGCAGTTTTGAAGCGACAAAGGATTATCAAAAAATTATTAAACGGCTTCCAGAACTTGCAGCAGAGCAATGCACCATTGTAGCATGTCTAAACTCTCCAGAACTCTCAACTGATTTTCTTATCTCAATGATGGAGGAGTTCGCACCGACTTTTCATTTTGAAAAACGGCTTGAAAACCTTGCATCATTTCAAAGTAATGATGAAGAGAAGAGCCTCAAAAATCTTATTTTTAAACAGGGTTATTCGCAGTAATTTGCTAATAAGCCCTTTTTCAATGCTGCAAACTGTTCTTCTCCTTTGAGCTTTTTCACAATAGAGAGTGCAAAGCAAAGAGCAGTAGCAGGACCACGAGAGGTCATAATATTTGCATCTTCTACCACCATCATTTTATCGCCCATATAACCTTCTTTGTCAATCTCAGCTTCAACTGATGGATAACAAGTATATCGCTCTTTTAAAACCCCTGCCTTATTCAAAGCAAATGGTGCTGCACAAATCGCACCGATATTTTTCCCTTTTGCATCCATTTCACGCAAAAGCTTTTGCACATTTGCATCATCTGCAAGGGCATGTGTGCCATCCCATCCACCAGGAAGCACTATCATATCAAGGCTATCTGCACTTATATTTTTTACCTCTACATCTGCCTCAATAGTGATGCCATTGGCTCCCTTTACCAGCATTGTTGCATCTAACGAACCAATCAAAACTTCTATCTCTGCGCGTCTTAAAACATCTATAATACTTACTGCTTCAATCTCTTCAAACCCTTTTGCTAAAGGGACTAATACTTTTTTACTCATCTAACATCCTTTCTTTTTTTCCTGTTATTTTACTACAAATAATCTCTCTATAACCTTTTTTTGAGTATAATCACTCTATTTTTAATAAATGGATACCTATGATAAATTATGATTTAATAAAACCATATCTTTTTAAATTACAACCAGAAAATGCACATCATGTTGCAGAGTGTGTCTTGCGTTTGCCAAATATCTGCCAAATCCCTTTTAATTCTTTTTTAGAATCTCATTTTATAACAGATGACTCTCTCAAACAGGAGATTTTTGGGAAAACATTTTACAACCCTATTGGTCTTGGTGCAGGATTTGATAAAAATGCGACAATGATACGGGGCATACAGATACTTGGATTTGGTTTTACAGAGATTGGAACCGTAACACCAAAACCACAAGCAGGCAACCCAAAACCAAGAATGTTTCGCCATGTAGAAGAGCAGAGTATCCAAAATGCAATGGGGTTTAATAATGATGGTGCTTATAAAGTGATGCAACGCCTCAAAAAACGCTATCCATTTACCACCCCTATTGGTATCAATATCGGAAAAAACAAAATCACTCCTGAAAGAGAGGCAATAAATGACTATACACATCTTATTAAATCTTTTGATGGTTTAGGGGATTATTTCGTTATTAATATCTCTTCGCCAAATACTCCAGGATTGCGAGATTTGCAAAATGAAGCATTTATTAGCAAACTCTTTTCTGAGGCAAAAAAGCTTACCAATATGCCGATTTTACTCAAAATTGCTCCAGATATGGAGATAGAAGATGCTGTAGCACTTACCAAAATGGCAGTAGAAAAAGGGGCTGATGGCATTATCGCAACCAATACAACCATAGACTACTCACTGGTAAAACATCCTAAAACCATAGGAGGGCTAAGTGGTGCCGTGCTAAAAGAGAAGAGCTTTCAAATCTTTGATGCAATTGCAAAAGAGCTCTATGGAAAAACAGTGCTTATCTCTGTAGGTGGCATCGACTCGGCACAAGAGGCATACAGACGCATCAAAGCAGGAGCAAATCTTGTGCAGATTCTTAGTGGTATGGTATTTCATGGACCAGATATGATAATGAACATAAACAAAGAGCTTATAGCACTCCTTAAAGCTGATGGATTTAAAAGCATCACAGAGGCAATAGGAAGCGACCGAAAATAATGAAACTTTTTTTCACAATACTACTAATAACAGGAACACTTATGGCATCATCACTCCCAAAATATGAGACAAAAACACTCAAAAATGGACTACAAATCGTAGTTATTCCACTCAAAAATCACTCTGATGTTATCTCAACAGACATCTTTTACAAAGTCGGAAGTCGCAATGAAGTAATGGGAAAATCGGGTATTGCCCATATGCTTGAACATATGAACTTTAAAAGCACAAAAAACCTCAAAGCTGGTGAATTTGATAGAGAGGTTAAAAGTATTGGAGGGGTCAATAACGCATCAACAAGCTTTGACTATACCCACTACTTTATCAAATCAAGCAGTGAAAATCTCAAAACATCGGTCTCTCTTTTTGCAGAACTTATGCAAAATTTGAGTCTTAAAAACAAAGAGTTCCAACCAGAGAGAAAAGTCGTGATGGAAGAGAGACGCTGGAGAACAGATAACTCCCCACTAGGCTATCTCTACTTTAGACTCTTTAATAACGCGTATATCTACCACCCATACCACTGGACACCAATCGGTTTTATGAATGATATTAAAACATGGACGATTAAAGATATAAGAAAATTTCATAAAACTTACTACCAGCCACAAAATGCTGTTTTAATGGTCACAGGCGATGTAAATCCTAAAGATGTTTTCAAAGAGGCAGAAGCTGCCTTTGGCAAGATAAAAAATCACGGTAAAATCCCTAAAGTAAAATTTGTAGAACCAAAACAAGATGGTGCAAAACGCGTGATTATTCACAAAGATAGTGAAGTAGAGATGCTTGCTATCACTTTTCATATTCCAAACTTCAAAGACCCAGACCAAGTAACACTCAGCGTCATCTCTGAAATTCTCTACTCTGGAAAAAGCTCACGCCTCTATAAAGAGCTTGTAGATAAAAAACGCCTTGTAAATTCTGTCTATGCCTATAATATGGAAAACACAGACCCAGGGCTTTTTATATTTATGGCAACTTGTAATTCAGGTGTAAAAGCCGAAACAGTAGAAAAAGAGATTATAAAAGAGATAAAAAGACTAAAAACAACAAAAGTAACCAAAGCTGAACTTGAAAAAGTAAAAATAAACACAAAATCAGACTTTATCTACTCTCTTGAGAGTTCTACTTCTGTAGCAAACCTCTTTGGAGGCTATCTTGTGCGTGGTGATATTAAGCCTCTACTAGAGTATGAGGAAAATATCAATAGAGTAACAGCAGAAAAAGTCCAAGAGGTCGCGAATAAATACTTCGATTTTAACACTTCTACTACAGTTATCCTCAAAAAGTAATCTTTATGGTGCTAACACTTCACTAACACTCCTTGTATATAATTGCACTGTAAATAAAATATATGGAGTAGAATATGCAAAACAGAGTAAAATATATGATGAGTATACTCTCAGCGGCTCTTTTGAGTGGATGTGGAAGTAGTAGTTCATCAACAACAACAGAAAATGCATTAACAGCAAAAGCATACTATCTTGATTCGGCGGTAGAGGGAATAACATATCAATGTGGAGATCAAGAGGGTGTAACTGATAGTGACGGTGGATTTATTTTTGAAAAAGGAGAGGGATGCCGTTTTTATGTAGGTGATCTACTTTTAAAAGAGATCTCTGCTGAAGAGTTGACTGATGATAAAAAAATTATCGAGGAGAATGCAACAGTTGCCTCTTTTTTACAAACACTTGATTCTGATGGGGATGCTAACAACGGAATTCAGATTAGAGAGGAGGAAGTTGCTCTTCTTCGAAATAATAATGTCAAATCTTTACCAAAAACGGAAACACAATTAACAGATGTTTGGAGTATGCTAAAGGAACAAGATAGTTATAAAGGGCGTTTGATTGATCAAGAGAGTGCAATGGAACATGTTGCTAAGACAAAACAGAAGTATCAAAATAATCATGGAATGCATGAAAATAATGATGTTCGTGCATGGTTTGGAGATAAGGAGAATAATCGTATTGATGTAGTCGATGTAAATAATATGCAAATCATTGACGAGATTCCAACAGGACATCAAAAAACCTATGCCGCGGAAGTGGTGAAGCTCCATGGAGAGCATACACAAACACCAAAAATGTATATAGACAATCGTGGTAGTGATGCAATCGATGTCCTTGACTCTGCTACAAACCAAATTGTTAAAACAATTGAATTACCTTTTCATCCTCGTAGTATCAGTGTTAATAAAGAGACAGGATTAGTAGCTGTTTCTGGTGTAGATAAACCAATGACAGCTATTATTGATTCAAAAACAGATAGCCTTATTGCTACAGTTGGAGATAATAATGTAACCTATCCGGTGACAAGTGGCCATAACTATGTCTCAAGTGGAACACTAGCATGTGGACACCCAGAATGGCTTAACGATAATCATTTCGTATTGCTAGATAGACAAAAGAGAGAGATTAAAACCTACAAAATTTTCAAAGATATGGAAGGTAATTGGCAAACAGCATTAGTCAATACTCTGCATACCCCTTCACCAATACATAATCTTATTCCTCCCAAAATTCATGGTCAAGCAGGGCATAAAATGAGTAGAGCATTCCTTGAAGATGGTGAAAGTCATAATAGAAATCAACATAATAATGGCACTCAACAACATTTTGGGGAAGAACAATACTCTACAATTTTTTATGCTACGGCAGAGGGTGCAACAGATATATATCCTTCTGTTTTAAAATTAGAATTTAATGAAGAGACAGGCTTACAAATTGTTGATAACTTGGAAATAAAACAAGATGGATTATCTCCAAATATTATGGGTGTGCATCACTTAAACTTCATGAAAGATCAAAAACATATCTATGTGGGTTCAGATGAAGGAGACCTCTTCATCGTCAATTACGAAGTATCTCCAATGAAAATCGAAAAGGTTATCCCAGCAGGAAAAGGTGCAGGACATACTGATGAGTTTAAGCATGGAAATATAGCAGTTGTCATTAACCACAAGGATAAATTTATTACACTTATGAATACCTCTGATAACTCAAAAATTGCAGATATTAATGTGAGCCAAATAGATGATACGCTCGTTGGTAAAGTCCAGACACAGTCACACCCTCAATATCACTTTAGCAAAGATGGTAGATACTTTTATCTTTTTCTGACTGAAGAGGGAGCTCTTGTGAAAGTTGATTTACAGCAAAAAGAGGTTGTTCAACGACTTGATATCGGTGGTAAAATTGCGATGGGCTCATTTATTGGGCACTAAATCGTAAGTGAACTCAAAATTTAGGTGAGACTTTAGTCTCACTAACGCTATCCATAAAATTTTATACAATAGTAATAGTTACATCATCACCAATAGTTAAAATATCTCCAGAGACTATTTTAGCCCGTTTTCTAGTCTCTATTTTGCCATTACGCATCACATATCCATCAGCAACTATCATTTTAGCCTGACCACCCGTATCAACCAAATCTAAAACTTTTAGAAGTTTATAGAGCTCTATATACTCTTCTTGTAAATGAAATACCATTATACCGTCCATATTTTTTTCTAATTATAGCTGAATTTACAACTCTCTTTTTATTATAGTAGTGTAGTAGTAGGAGAAAAAGGGGTCTTGAAAGTGTGATGATGTTGCGAAAAGAGAGCTTTCGCAACATAAAATAGAAGATTAGTGGCTTTTTCCAACCACAATAATCATCTTAATATTAATAACAACAAATCTAATAAATTGCCAAATAACACAAGTTCTTAATGAACGAGCAAACTTACCTGGTATCATTGTTAAGTTAAATTGCTCTTTTTCAAAGTTTAATTCTTCTTCTTTCATAATATACCTTCCTTTTTAATTTTATTCTGGGATAAGAGTCCAACCTGGATTAAGTTTTGCTTTATAGATAAACAGATAGTGTAAAATATGTTTAATCCAGTGTCCAGCAAGACCAATTTCACCAAAAGTATAATCTGTATCACGACCAGTTCCTGGATATTTTTCAAAGTCAGGAACAACAGGATAGACAGTCATAGCAGCAGCAGTTCCACTAAGAACACCTTTACCTGCAGAAGCAACACAAGCAGCACCCATTTCAGCCATAGAAGCTTCATGTAAATGTGCATTCTCTCCTTTTGTTATCAGATCACATACAGAGTGAGCAACTGCTTTACCAATAATACCAGAAGGCATACCAGTTCTTGGAGGAGTAGGATTAATAGGCGTTCCATTAGCAGATTTCATAGGTTTAGAGATAATATGCGGTGGTGCAAAAGCAATACCAGCAGCAAACATATTTTTATATGTAGGGTTTTGGTATGTTCGTGGCCAATCAGATGCTTTCCATTCAGAATAAGGTTTAGCTGTATAATCAGCATCAACTTTCATAAATCCATTTGGAGCGAAAATTGTATCTGTAATATCCTCACCAACTTTATCATATGCTTTTAAGCCAACACCAGCAAATGGTGGGATAAGCATAGCAAAGTCAAACTCCTCTTCGCCTTTACTTCCATCAAGAAGTTCATACTCTACCTTCCCTTTTTCGACTTTAGAAGTATGTGCACCAATCAACCATTCAATACCACGCTCAGCATAGAGAGACTCTGCAAAAAGTTTAGAAGAAACTGTGTATCCACCAACTTTCATATGCAATCCACCCATACCAAAATCACCTAAAAATGACTCATTTGAGATCCATTTCATATCTGCCAAATCACGAACACCAGCTTTTCTTAACTCATGCTCAATATTGAAGATATATTCAAATGCAGCACCCTGACAAGTACACATACCATGACCTGTTCCAATTAAGAATTTTTGACGCTCTCCTCTTTTCATCTTTGCAATAGCTTCAGCAAGTTTGTGAGAAGCATGCACTGCATGGTCTGCTGTACAAACAGAGACAGTATTATCACCCATTTGCCCATTACCATCACCAAGACCTGGTGTAGCATCAAAGTTAAGTTTTGGACCAGTAGCATTGACTAGATAATCATACTCTACTATCTCAGTTTCACCAGCTCTTCCCTTTTCAGTATATTCAATTGTTACAAAAGGTTTTTCATTAGAAGCACTCCCCTCTGGATTAATAGAGACTGCTTTTGCTTGATGATATGTGATACCAGCTTTTGCATATACAGGAGCCAAATCAAAAGTAACTTCCTCTTTTGTCATTTCTCCAACACCAACCCAAATATTTGATGGAATCCAATTCCATTTACTATTTGGTGTTACGACAACTACTTCGTGTTGTGAGCCTAACCATTTTGCAGCGAATGTAGCTGTTGTATGACCAGCAACACCACCACCTAATACAACTAATCTTGCCATATAATTTTCCTCTCGATTTAAGTTATAGGTAATTATAGTAAAATTTTTCTATTTTAACTAATTAAATTTTACTATATATTCCATAAGATAGATTTATAAAATATCAATCATATACCTATTATAGGGATTTAAACCCTATTTTCATTCTTATTTTCACTATTCTTTAAAATTTTATTAATAATTTCATATGTATTATTTGAAAGATTATGTGTAGAAACTACACGCTCTAACTCCCTATTTACAAGTGATTTATTGGTATCTAATAATTTATCATAGATTTTAAACGCTCCAGCAAGCCCTGACGCCATCTGTGGATTTATCTTATCTATCGCAATAATCTTATCTGCCAAAAATTTATACCCACTTCCATCCTCTTTATGAAAATGTTTATAGTTACGCGAAAATGAGCCAATGAGCGAACGAACAAGATTTGGCACCTTCTCATCATAGACTTTATCTAGTTGCATACGCTCTACTCTCTCCAAAAGCTCCTCTCTATCTGCTGAAGCTATAATTGCAAAGTATTTATTCATCACAAGTGTCTCATCTTTATATCGCTCATAAAAGTCTCGCAACACCTCATCAGCAAATGGAGCATGCATATTTTCTATAATATCAACTGCAACCACTCTATCACTCATCGTTACAGACTCTTCATACTGTTTTTTTGCAAGTTGTGCTATTGCATCCTCTTTTGAGACAGAGAGAATTTGAAGCACTCTATTTTTGATAGCTCTTTGTGCAATATCTTTTGCATCAAGTCTATCAGAGAGTGGTTTATGATTTTCATGATAAATTGCTAAAAGTTTGGTTCTGTATCTCTTCGCAATCTCCTGCAAAAGTTTCTCTTTGACATCATAAATAGAGGCAAAGTCAATTTTCTCCTGCATCTGCATCAAAGCACTTATAGATGGTAATTCAAGAAGATGTGCTTTATACAACAAGTCTATATCAAGCTCCAACAAAGCCCCATAAGCGACAATAAACTCCTCATCCATCTCCTCACCTGCCAACATCCTATTCATAGTTTGCAGAGCAAAATTTTGTGTTGCTTCATACTGCACAAAGCTATTTGTATCATGTTGCATTAAAAAAGCATAGTTTGTCTGCTCTTGTTCTATAATAAATGGAGCAGAAAAATCTCTATTTATAGAGAGTATTGGTCTCTCACTTAATCCTTCAAAGAGAAACTCCTCACTCTCTTGTGATACTTTGAGTGTTTTTTGCACTATCTCTTTACCACTTGCATCTAAAAGCCCCATTTTGAGTGGAAAATAATATGGCTCTTGCTTATCCCCATTAACTGCATCTGGCACTATCTGTGTAAGACGCAAACTATAAACACCTGCATCAAACGCCTCTTCTACTTTGAGTTTTGGTGTTCCACTCTGATGATACCATCGTTTAAACTGCTCCAAATCCTCCCCACTTGCACTACTCATCGCCCACAAAAAGTCATCTGTGGTCACTGCCTGTGCATCAAAAGTTTCAAAATATAAATCCATCGCTTTTCGATAATTTTCCTTGCCAATAAGCGTATAAATCATACGAATAACCTCAGCACCCTTCTCATAAACAGTTGCCGTATAAAAATTATTCATAGAGATATAGGATTTTGGCTGGATTGGATGACGCGTTGGAGAGCTATCTTCTACAAACTGTCTCTCACGAAGTGCCTTTACATCTTCAATGCGTTGCACAGCACTTGAGTTCATATCAGCAGAGAAGCACTGGTCACGAAAGACAGTAAGCCCCTCTTTGAGCGTAAGCTGAAACCAATCACGGCAAGTGATGCGATTGCCTGTCCAATTATGAAAATACTCATGGGCAATAACCGACTCTATACCCATAAAATTGGCATCAGTAGCTGTATCCATATCTGCTAAGACATAGGCAGAATTAAAAATATTTAGCCCCTTATTCTCCATAGCTCCCATATTAAAACTATCAACTGCTACAATATTATAGATTTCCAAATCATATTCACGACCATAACGCTCTTCATCCCATTGCATCGCCTCTTTTAGCGAACGCATAGCATGAAAGCATTTCGATTCATTGCCTAAATCACAATAGATACTTAGTGCTATCTCTCTACCACTCATTGTTGTAAAGCTATCATCAATATGCCCCAAGTTCCCAGCAACAACAGCAAAAAGATAGGATGGTTTTGCAAATGGGTCGTGCCATGTAACGCTATGTCTTCTCTCAGAAACATCTTGCGATGCCACTCTGTTTCCATTACTTAAAAGCACAGGATATCTCTCTTTGTCTGCTATGACTGTTGTTGTAAAAACACTCATAACATCAGGACGGTCAAGGTAAGGGGTAATAGTTCTAAACCCCTCAGGCTCATTTTGTGTGCAAAAAATATCTCCAGATTTATAGAGTCCCTCTAGTTCGGTATTGTTTTGTGGATAAATTCTATTCTCTATCTTTAGCTCAAAACTATCTGAAACATTTAAAATAGTAAGTGAATCCTCCTCAATTACATATCTATTTTCACTCAGTTTCATACCATTCAAACGCAAATCCAAAAGCTCAAGATTGATGCTATCGAGTCGTAACTCACTCACATTTGCATCAACTTTAGTAATTTGCATCACATTTGTAACAAGCGTCTCCTCTTCAAAAAGGTCAAATGTAAGCTCCACACTCTCTATTTTAAATGCAGGTTTTTTATAATCTTTTAAAAACTTCTCTACTACTTTTTTACTCATTTTCGCTAGTCCCTTTTTGTCGTTTTTCTCTTCTTTTTCATCACTTTAAGAGATTTTGCAGTGACTCTTTTTGCTTCTGCTTTTTTTTGAAATTTTTTCGCCTCTCTTTTATGCTCTGATTTTAGCTTCACCTCATCTCTATCTTTACGGCGAATATTTGGGTCTGGCTCAAAACCTTCAACGACCTCTTGAGGTATCTTCTCCCCTATAAGCTTTTCAACATCGCGTATCTCATACTTTTCATAAATATCAATAAGCGTAATAGCCTCACCTTCTCGCCCTGCACGCCCTGTTCGCCCCACGCGATGCACATAATCTTCGGGAATAGAGGGGAGTTCATAGTTAATCACATACGGAAGCTCTTCAATATCAAGCCCACGCGATGCGATGTCGGTGGCTACAAGCACACGAAATTTTCCCTCTTTAAACTGGTTCAGAGTTTTGAGACGGTTCGCTTTGGTTCTATCTCCATGAATTACACCACACTTGAGTCCATCCTTTTTTAGCTCCTCAGCAAGGGTATCTGCACTCGCTTTTGTTCGCGTAAAAACAAGCACTTGAGGAAAGTTTCTTGAGCCGATTAGATAAGCTAAAAGTGCTGCTTTTCTCTCAGTATCTACCAAATATGCCACTTGATTAATTGTATCTACGGTTGTATTATGTTTTGCCGTCTCTATAAACGCAGGTTTTGTTAAAATCAGTTTTGAGAGTTTTCTTACTTTATCTGAAAAAGTTGCCGAAAAAAGAAGTGTCTGGTGGCGTTTTGGTAGCAGTGGATGGATTTTTCTAATATCTTTTGTAAAACCCATATCCAGCATCCTATCTGCCTCATCAAGTACAAAAAACTGCACATCTTGCAACGATAAACCATTTTCAAGATGCTCTAGCAATCGCCCTGGAGTCGCTATAATTATGTCTATGCCATCTTTAAGCTTTTCTCTCTGTTTTTGCAAATCTTTTCCACCGACTAAAATAGCAGTTTTGACATCCATATATTTAGAAAACTTCATAATATCATCATAAATCTGAATACTTAACTCACGCGTAGGAGAGAGAATAACAGCGCGCACCCCACTCCCCTCATTCGGTTTTCTTAGCTTTTGCAAAATAGGCAATGCAAATGCAGCAGTTTTTCCTGTGCCTGTTTGTGCCGTTGCAAAGATGTCTTTTTTAGATAAAATTACTGGTATAGCCCGTTTTTGGACAAGTGTAGGTTCTTTATAACCCAAATCATTTATAGCATCAAGCAGTGGCTTGAATACTCCTAGTTTTTCAAAAGACATTTTATTCACCCTAAAATTTAATATAATTTAATTCTACCATATTTAGCATTTGTAAGCTCTTAGTTGCTATAATTCGTAAAAAATAGAGAAGTAATAAACTATGCTTAGAAAAACACTCAAACAGACCTCAAAACATGAAAAACTCCGTGCCTTTATAAAAAAATCAAAAATCCCACCAGAGTATCTCTCTCCTAGTAGAAAAATGATTGCTCGTGGTGTTTTAATAGGACTTTTTATAGCATTTATCCCTATGCCTATGCAGATGGCAGCCGTCTTGCTCTTCGTTCCATTTGTAAAATTTAATGTTCCTGTTGGGTTGGCTATGTGTTGGCTCAGTAATCCAATTACAATGCCACCTATGTATTACATGGAGTATCTCACTGGCTCTTTTTTTCTGCATATAAAACCACAGCCTGTAGAGATGACCCTTTCGTGGTTTTCAAATAATCTTGAGAAGATTTTTATACCACTCTATTTTGGCACAGCAATCTACTCTATATTTGGTTCTATTTTAGGCTATTTTTTGGTCAATTATTTGTGGAAGCTCTCTGTAAATAGAGATAAGAAAAAGCATTATACGCAGAGATAGCAAGAGAGGGGAAAAAACAGATCTATTTTTTCCAACTCCTAACCACTAAGAAAATACCCACAATAAGAAAAGGAATACTCAGGAGTTGCCCTGTTGTCAAATCAATACCCAAAGAGTAATCAGCCTGTCTTACTTTTACAAACTCTACTATAAAACGAACAGTGAAAATAAGCACTAAAAAGAGTCCAAGCATAAATCCTTTTTTTACTCTGTTTATATATTTTTTATAAACATACAGAAGAATAAAAAAGATAATGAGATAGGAGAATCCCTCATAGAGTTGTGCAGGATGGCGAGGGAGGTTATCTACTCTTGCAAAGATAATTGCCCAAGGCATATCGGTAGGTTTTCCCAAAATTTCAGAGTTCATAAAGTTACCCATACGCACAAAAAAGCCAAAGAGTGCCGTAGGAATTACAAGCCTATCTATAAGCCACATAAAATCTACTTTATACTTTTTACACCCATAATAGAGTCCAATAAGCACACCAGCTCCACCACCATGAGAGGCTAATCCACCCTCCCATACAGCAAATATTTTCATGGGATGTGCCATATAAT
>FPHH01000107.1_pt1 | contig 26625 bp, 25 predicted proteins | sample 1057331 | NCBI WGS metagenome assembly FPHH01 (sample SAMEA4473311, study PRJEB15554) | hydrothermal vent metagenome | biome: marine basaltic hydrothermal vent biome; feature: marine hydrothermal vent; material: water | place: Pacific Ocean | collected 2011-06-14/2011-07-23 | depth 1155 m
CCACCAGTAATAAGCAAAGGTCCAAGCGTTCGGGCAAGCTCCCCTCCTACCATAAAATAACTCATACCCCGTCCAAGCTTCTCTCCAGCAGAGGCTTTTATCATCCCTGGAGAGGGAATATGAAAGAGTGTAGAGGTAATTCCTGCAATAAAAAGTAAAACAATAAGCATAGCATAGGAGTTCGCCACACCCAAAAGTGACATGACAATAGCCGTAAATGCAGGCGACAAAATCACAAAATATCGTGCATCACTTCTCTCTGCCAAAAGACCAAAAAAAGGGTTTAAAAGAGAGGGGATTTTGCGAGCAATATCTAAAAAAGCACTCATCACAAGGCTCATGCCAAGCTTCTCTATAAGCAATGGCAATATGGGCGCTAAAAAAGCAGAGTAGGTATCTTGTACCAAATGTGCTACAGAGACGGTAGCTATAATATTATTATTTTTTTGTTGTTGCAATAGTTCATCCTATTATTAAATTTAACTAACACTTTTCAAACTCTTATACGCCTCTTGTAGTCGTTGGAACTTCTGCGTATAATGTTGTACCATATTTGGTTCATCATGATAAACACTATCTGGATGGTATGCTTTTGCCAATTTTTTATAACTTTTTTTCAAAACATCTTTTGAAGCACCAATAGGACACTCTAAAATTGTATAAAACTCTTTATTTGTCTCTCTTTCACGCTCTCGTGCTAAATCGCCAAAACTATAATTGGCAAAATCTGAGTAGAGCTTGGACATAAAGTGATTATCATAAGTATAACGAATCTGATAGTGTAAGACATTGCGTTTATTTAGCGTCCTCTCAAGTCGTGCCTTTGCTCTATAATCACCCACATCCACCACCAAAGACATATCTGTTCCTCGTGCCACATAAACCTCTAACTGCGAGCGAAAATAGTTTAGCACCCATGCATTTGGCGTATCCAAAGTAAGAAGCACCGTATTTTTATCATAGGCATAGAGTTTCACAGAAACATCTTCAGGGGCTAACTCCTTTTCTAACTCCACGCGAATTGGTTGATTTCCAAATTTCAACAAAGAGCGTAAAAAAAACTCATGGCTAAAATCATACTTCTGTGCATGGTATTGACTCAATTTTGAAAGAAATTCAATCCGTTCATCTTGTAAATCTTCATTGCGAAAAACTAACACTGCCTTTGAGAGAAAAAGCATACTACGAGCATGACGATTTAAAAATGCACGCATCCACTCTGTATTGAGAGTTTTAAAGTCCGTCGTAACTAAAATGAGATTATTTCGTAAGACAATATTCAAAACGCTCCACCTCACTTAAATTGAATAAACATATTCTAGCAAAATTAGTTCCAACTTTTAATAACCAATTTCATATTTATTATAGGAAGTTTGAGTATAATTTCACATATATTGCCATCTTAAGGATAAAATTTGCGTGAAAATATGAATGAAAAGTGTGCCGTTGTTGGAATTTTTGGTCATGAAGAGGCTTCAAAATTAGCTTATTTTTCTCTCCATGCTCTACAACATCGTGGGCAAGAAGCTGCTGGAATCTCTTCAGCAGATGGACATAAAGTACACACCATTAAAGACCGTGGGCTTGTAATGAAAGTTTTTAATGAAGAGAATTTGAAGACCCTACAAGGGACTAGTGCCATAGGTCATACGAGATATTCAACAGCAGGGGATGACTCAATTTTGGACGCACAGCCTGTCTTTGCTCGATATGATTTGGGAGAGATGGCTATTGTTCATAATGGAAATCTTACAAATGCTGAAGAGGTAAGAGACAGACTTATAAAGCGTGGTGCGATTTTTCAAACTTTTATGGATACAGAAAACCTTATTCATCTTATTGCAAAGAGTGAAAAAGAGCATCTTCTTGATAGAATTATAGATGCTGTGCAAAAGATAGAGGGTGCTTTTTCACTTGTATTTTTAAGCAGAACAAAAATGTTTGCGATGCGTGATAGATTTGGTTTTCGTCCTCTCAGCCTTGGACGATTGCCTAATGGTGGTTATATCGTAGCAAGTGAAACATGTGCGTTTGATTTAGTCGGTGCGACATTTATTCGTGATGTAGCACCAGGCGAACTACTTGTTTTTGAAGAAAACAAAGAGCCTCTAAGCATCAAAATATTTGAACCAACTCCAAAACATTGTATTTTTGAATATGTCTATTTTGCTCGTCCAGACTCCTCTGTTTTTGGGCAATCTGTCTATGAAACCAGAAAAAAAATGGGTAAGGAGCTTGCACTTATTGAGCCTGTTGAAGCAGATTTGGTTGTTCCTGTTCCAGATGGTGGCGTTCCTGCTGCTATTGGGTATGCACAAGAGAGTGGTATTCCTTATGAGATGGGAATTATGCGAAACCATTATATAGGAAGAACATTTATCGAACCAACGCAAGAGATGCGTGATTTGAAAGTAAAAATGAAGCTCTCTCCTATGACCGATATTATTAAAGGCAAACGCGTTATTGTTATAGATGATTCTATTGTCCGTGGAACAACTTCACGAAGAATAATAAGAATGCTCAAAGAGGCAGGGGCAAGTGAAGTACATATGCGTGTCTCTTCTCCCCCTACAACGGACCCATGTTTTTATGGTGTAGATACGCCAAGTAAAGAGCATCTCATTGCTGCTAATATGACGACACAAGGTATTTGTGACTATATTGAAGCAGATTCTCTTGCCTATCTTGATGAAGCAGCACTCCTTAGAAGTGTTAATGCAGAGGATGAAGATAATTATTGTACGGCCTGTTTTACTGGAAAATATATAGTTTAATGCAACAAATATATACCTTTGGGAAATACTTAAAAAACAAATTTGGTGTAAAAGTATATAAAGTTGGCATCAATATTTCTGGCTTTACTTGCCCAAATATTGATGGCACAGTTGCACGGGGTGGCTGTACTTTTTGTGAAAACGACTCTTTTTCAGCAAGCACAGAAGAGGTAAAAGAGCTTAAAGGTTTTTACCTCAATCTTGACTCCAAAGAGAATCCTTTTTTAGACAAACAGCTCAAACAATTAGAACTCCAATTTAATGCTATCTCAAAGCGTCAAAAAGAGGAGTACCAAGCTGAAAAATTTTTGGTCTATTTTCAATCTTTTACAAACACTTATGCCCCATTTGAAACACTCAAAGCACTCTATGATAAAGCCCTCTCTTTTGAGAATGTTGTTGGGTTGAGTATAGGGACACGCTCTGATAGTATTACCGATGAGACGCTTCTCTATTTGAGCGAACTTGCAAAAACAAAAGAGATTTGGATAGAGTTTGGGATACAATCGGTCTATGATACGACACTTGATAAAATCAACCGTGGGCATAATGCACAAAATGTAAAAGAGTGGATAATAAAATCAAAAGATGCAGGGCTTCATGTCTGTGGGCATCTTATTTTTGGGCTTCCTGATGAGACGCAAGAGATGATGCTTGAGACGGCAAGAGAAGCCTACTCGTGGGGAATTGATTCTGTAAAATACCACCCTCTCTATGTGGTGAAAAAGACAGCACTTGCAAATGAGTTTATGCGTGGCACTTTTACTCCAATTAGTGAAGCGTTGTATCTTGATACATTGGTAAAAGCGATAGAGATGAAGCCAGAAAGTGTCAGTGTGCAGAGAGTTACTGCTGGAATAGATGATGACTCTCTGCTTGCACCAGAGTGGTGTAGAGATAAAAACCAACAGATGAGGCATATAAACGCAGCACTTAAAAAGGTAGCGCTCAAGTATTAGTCTGCTGTAAGTTTTGTAAATTGTGATACACTACTAAAGTATGGTGGAAATCTAAAATAGACATAAAATTGTTTTGCATGACCAGCTTTGAGATTACGAGCAACTACAAACCTTTTTACAACTGTTTGAGGTTTGCTCTTCTTAATACCAAATCCACCTGTAAAAAAACCAAAAAAGCCACTTGGTCTATAAAAACTACCACCCTTTACATTCCCTGTTGCATTGCCTCTATTGACTAATTTAATCTCAAGAGTAACCTTACCAATAGGATAATTCCCTACATTTTTCACAATTCCTGTATAAGAGATGCGTTCTAAACTTAATAATCTACTATTTTTTAAATTATATAATTTCACATGTTTTGTATATTTATTTACTACAAAAACAGAAAAAACTGCCATAAATAGAGAGAAAAGTATTACTGTAAAAAGCATAGAAAATCGCATCTTTGCATTTTTTTCTCTCAATGCACTAATAAAACCAATTAAAAAAAATAAAAAAATAACAGTTAGTACCACATAGTGCCATATATTCAATGCATCTATCATCTACAACTAGCTCCTAAAGTAAGATTATACTCCTTAGAGTATCTAAAAGGCTCCACAAAGAGCTTAAACTCTTTTGTAGTTCCTTTTGGTATATCATGCAAAACAAGAAGAGCATGTGTAAGTGGTTTTATCTTATAGATATAATTTTTCCATCTATTAGATGTAGATTTATAAACAGTAGCAACCACATCACACTCTTTAAAATCAAACTTCGACTCATTCGTAATCTTTGCATCTACCACAATAGCATCCACAAAGTGAAGTCTCTTTTGTGAAATAAGTTTCGTAGAATTTTTAAAAAGGTATTTGTGAAGTTCAAAATAGCCAACAGTTGGTCCTGCTACCAAAAAAGTAAATCCTAACAAAACAGAAAAGAGCGCAAGCCAAAATCTGTTTCGCAATAAAATTGCAAGAATTATAAAGAGAAGAAAAAGAGTAAAAGAGACACCAAAGAGTATATAATCATACACAAGTAAATTATGTACAAAGGCGAAAATTTTCTCTTTCATCAAACGCTAATCTTCTCTTGAGTTTTTCTCAGCAATACCACTCATATCAAATCGTCTTGCAAGCTCTTGCCTAATTCTATCTGGTGCAATATTTTTTGAAGCAAGTGCTACAAGCATATGATAGGTCAAATCTGCTGCCTCATAGACCATTTCATGGTCATCATTATCTTTATGAGCAAAACAATACTCCCCTGCCTCTTCTACAACTTTTTTCAGTATAGTATTTTCACCTTTACTCAAAAGTTTTGCTGTCCATGAAGTTTTTGGGTCTGCATTTTTACGCTCTTGAATAGTATGGTAGAGTGTATCTATTACCCCATACGCCTCTTGTGTATCGACTGCGACTTCCGTAGTAATATCACCACTCTCAAGCTCTGTAAAGAAACAAGATTTACGCCCAGTATGACACGCTACACCGTTTTGTTTGACTTTAATAAGAAGTGTATCATTATCGCAATCAATAAAAAAAGATTCTATCTCCTGCGTATGGCCACTACTCTCACCCTTTTTCCAGATGCGTTGTCTGCTTCGTGAAAAGTAGTGTGCAATTTTTGTTTTGAGGGAGAGTTCTAACGCCTCTCTATCCATATATGCCATCATAAGCACTTCATTTGAACCACTCTCCTGCACAATGACAGGAAGCAGTCCTTGTTTATCCCAATCTACTCTATTTACTATATCTTGCATCTATTTCGCCGTTGTTCTTTGTTGTATATCTTTTGTATCTACCCAAATATTAGGAGTAGAACCACCAGGAGTTAGGAAAATTTTTGCATCTTTATTCACACGAAGAGCATCATTAAATTTCTCTTGCACTTGCATCTGTTTTAGTTCCAAAAGCTCTTTTGTTAATGATTTTGCAATAAGTAAATTTGCTTTTGCTTGTGCATCGGCATGAATAGTGATAGCATCTGCTTTCCCTTTTGCCTCAATTCTTGCTTGGTCAGCTACACCTTGTGCCTGTGCTGCTTTTTTGAGTGCCTCTTGTTTTGCTCGTTGCACCTCTTGTTCTGCTTTTTGCACCTCTTGTTTTGCAATCTGCACGCGTTCAATCTGCTCTTTTACTTTTGCTGGCAAAATGATGTCGCGAAGTTGCACTGATTGCAGAATAACAGGAGAGTTTTTCAAACTTGCAATATTTTTTCTCAATCCTGCCTCTATCTCTGCTGCAATTTTATCACGAATCATTGGTAGTGATTCTGCATCATACTTTCCAATCACATTACGAACTACATCACGCACAACAGGATTTATAATCTTATCTTCCCAGCTAAAGCCCCAATTTGAAATTGTCTGTGCCGCAAACTGTGCATTTAATCTATATTGAACTGTCAGTTCAATAGAGACAGGAAGCCCTCGTTTGTCAAGCACTGTAACAGCAGGTTTTGCCACAATTCCAGACTCTCTTCCTACATTGATATCTCTATGAGAAGCGTAGTTAATAATACGCACTTTTGTATCAACTCTATAGACTTTTTGAATACCAGGAATAATAAAATGCAATCCTGGTAGCAATGCCTGCTCTTGATACTTCCCATTTGTGCTTAAAATCCCTCGCTCACCCTCTTGCACAATGGTAAAGGGTTTTGCGATAATTAAAACCACTACAACAGCAATGATAATATAGAGAGCAGCAGCCTTACCACCACCAAAATTAAAATCAATATTTGGCATATCCGGCCCTTTTGCTCCATTGCCATTATTAGAGTTTGATTGCTTGTTAAAACTACCCCCCTCACTCTTCTTTTTGTTAAAATAATCGTTCATATCTGAAGCCATAAATATATCCCTTTTTTTCTAATTAGAGTGCATCAACATAAGTTAAGTAATGCTCATATTTTTTATTTCTACCAAAAACAATATCAAAATATTCACTTTGGATAATGGCTGTAATTGGCCCTCTTGAACCACTACCAATCTCTCTTGCATCAACAAGAGCAATAGGTGTAATCTCAGCAGCAGTTCCTGTCAAAAACGCTTCATCGGCAACATAAATCTCTTCTCTCGTAATTCTACGACGAGTTACTTTATAGCCCATATCTTCAGCCATCTCAATCACTGTTTTTTGTGTAATTGATGCAAGTGCATTATCACTTGGAGGAGTAATTATCTCTCCATCTTTTATCATAAAAAATGCCGCACCACTTGCCTCTGCCACATACCCCTCATCATCAAGCAAAAGTGCCTCATCATATCCAGCATCTATCGCTTCATATTTCGCCATTTGAGAGTTGAGATAGTTTGCCGTAGCCTTTGCTTTCCCCATATTTGAAGTATTTGCAGGGCGTGTCATTGAGACAATTTTGAGTCTAATACCCTTACGCATCCCCTCTTCACCAAGATAAGCACCCCACTCCCATGCAGCGACTGCCGTCTCAACAGGAGCATCTTTATGGTAGAGTCCCATAACACCATAGCCCAAAAATGAGAAAGGACGAAGATAGACATTATCTCCGGTAAATTCATTTTTACGAACAAGCTCAATTTGTGCAAGATTTAACTCTTCAACACTGTAAGGAATATTAATCATAGTCATTTTAGCCGACTCTTTAAGGCGTTTTGTATGGTCATTCAAACGAAAAATCGCATACCCTTTTTCTGTTTTATATGCCTTTGTCCCTTCAATAACACCATTTCCATAATGAATTGTATGTGTAAGAACATGCACTTTAGCATCTTCCCACGCAACAAATTTTCCATTCATCCAAATATATTTGGCAGCATCCATAAAAATTCTCCATTTATTATAATTGTTGCTATTTTATCTAAAATGATATTTACATTGGATAAAACAACAATATACTTTTTTTAGTTATTCCTGAGGTAACCATTTAATCAAAAATAGAAATTATCCAATAAAGCTAACTTATGGATATATTAATTGTTTTTTATATATCATTAGAAAAAAGGAGTTAGAATTTGCCTCATTCTACAAAAAAAACAAACTACACCCCATATAATGAAGTCGATAAAGAGCAACTAGAAAAAGATATTGATGCAATCAAAAAGACGATTAAGGTAGGAGAGTCCGATTTTCAACATCTTCTCAAACTTGAACGATGGGGAAGATTTTCCACTATCAGTGGCTTTTTACTCATCGCTTATGTTGCTATTGCAAATACTAATGACCCACAATTTTCGTCATTTATTTTTTATACTTTAGGTATTTTAGGAGCCTTCCTAATCGGTGTAGGCAATGTTGCTCGTTGGTCGAATGTTGCCCATCCAATTCTCCATGGTGCTTATGATAAAGTGCCAAATATTCCCTATCGTTATACAAAAAAAGGGTTTGCTGAGAGACGATGTAGATATGTCGATTGGCTTGATTGGATTAAACCAGATGCGTGGATATATGAGCATAATATTATGCACCATTACCATTTAGGAGAGCTTGACGACCCCGATAATGTTGAAAAAAATCTAGAATGGTTACATGAGAAGAAAATTCCTATGTGGATGAAATATGCTGTTGTTTATATCTTTGCTGCGATGTGGAAAATTCTCTACTACGCACCAAATACTCTTAGAATTTTAAAAAACAAAGAGGCAAAAGTCCAGCATCTGCGTGAAACAACAAAACTAGAGTATTCTCCATTTACAGAGAGTGGAAAAGAGCTTTGGAAAGAGTATTATCTCCCATACGCTCTTTTTCAATTTGTTTTTTTACCACTCCTTTTTCTCCCATTTGGTTGGGGAGCAGTTGGAGTTGCATTTGGCTTTTTAGTGCTTGGCGAACTTTTTGCAAATCTACACTCCTTTTTAGTCATTGTTCCAAACCATTCAGCAGAGGATATTTACCAATTTTCAACCCCACATAAAACACAAGGAGAATACTATTTACGCCAAATTATGGGGAGTGTCAATTACAATACAGGAACAGATCTTATTGACTTTTTGCATGGTTTTTTAAACTATCAAATAGAACATCATCTCTTCCCAAGTATGCCAAATAGCTACTATCAAAAGATGCAACCAATAGTAAAAGATATATGTAAAAAACATAATTTAGAATATAGACAGGAGTCTGTTTGGAAAAGATTTTTTATGACCATTGAACTTATGGTAGGAAATGCTAAACTTTTACGCGTTGATGGAGTATAAAGAAGAAGCCCTTACAGGCTTCGCTCATAAGGAGAAAAAGAGATTTGAAACTTCTGTTTTGTGAATTAGAAATCTACTTGTGTTGTTAGCATATAAGATGTGCTTTTTGGAGTTGGTGTCCCTGCTGCATGGTCATTATCATTGATAGTAACATTTGCAACCCACTCTACATTTCTGTTTTGTTTCCACGCTACACCAGCTATATAAGTGTTTTTATCATATTTTTTTGCACCACTTACTACTTCAGGAGTCCATTTATCTACTCTTGCAAATGCTTTATATTGATATTCATCTCCTACACGCCCTTCAACATTAAAAGAGTAACCACTTCCCGAACCTTGAGAGACTGCACCTGTTGCAGATGAATCAGTTGAAGTATCTGTTGAAGTTACATATTGTGCTGATGCTAAGAATGATGGCATATTAAAGACTGTATGAAAACCATAGAAGTGTAAATCATCATATTTATTTGTTACACTATTGAGAGAGTGTTTTTGATTTAACTGGCCAAAGAAAGAGGCATCAAGATAGGTAGTTTTTTCAGGTTTTCCATGTGTGCCAAGCAGATGTCCTGTAAATCTCCACTCCAAGCTCATACCATTTGATACTTGTGCAGAGTGATACCCTTCACCATTGAAAATTCCATAATCTGCATCAAAATATTTTGTTCTTGTTTTTGCCATAACACCAAAATCAGCTGAACTAGAGATGTGTGCAGAGTTATGATTCTCAATCATAATTTCAGAAATATTTCTATACATCCAAGAGTTATGCTCCTCATAATCATGCCAAGGACGATGTGCCAAACCAATCTCTAATGATGTAACAGGCAAAACATTATTTAAGTTTAAATAGGCATATTTTGCACGAACAATCATACTTCCATTTGTATTTGCAGTCGTGCTTTTTTCTCTTGTTAAGTCCATTGTTACACGGTAGTAAGATTTAGGGTCATCTAAAAGGTAAGCTTTGAGTTGGAAATAACCACGACGCACTTCAAAATCTTGCGTATCTTGTTGTGCATCATCGTCATAATCAGTATATTTATATCCAATAAATGCTTGTCCATCAAATTTTAATTTATCAGCATGAGAGAAGACAGATGTTGGAGTTTTAATGAGTGTGCGACCCTCACCTGCTTGAGTAAATACTTGACCATTTGCATCTTGATACAATTTTAATGCAGTTGCATTTGCGGCTACAGCACCCAAAGTAAATGCAGCGAAGGCAGATAAAACAATTTTATTCATCTAAAATTCCTTTTTATTTTTTATTTGTTCTGTAAAAGTATAAAATATTTTGGTTACATAATGATTACAGAGAGCCTTTAAAAAATCATTTTCATTTCATACAACTCAACTATACTTTCTCCATCAAAAAACAAATGGAGTAAGTTATGAAATATAACAGTTTAATGGTAAAGAGTTTATTGGTTTTAAGTATGGCAACTACATCGATATTGGCAAATGAAAAGAGTGATGGTGCAGATGCAGCTTATGTAGCAAAAATAACAATTTCCCAAAGTATGAATAAAAAAGAGACTTTAGCACTCCTTGATAAAGTTTTATCACCTTTTGAAGATATGACAGAATATGCTCTTGATAAAGAGTTAAATGGTATGAAAAAAGGGTATAAAAATATAGAAAACATTGAGGATAATGCTCTTTTAAAACAGACTATATCTGCAAATAAGCTAAACGAACTCTCAAAAAATATAGAAACATTAGAAACACTAATAGACAATGCACAATACTCAAAAGTGGCACTTTTGTCTTCACAAATGTTTAATGATTCTGTAACAAATTTTAAATATAGCTCAAAAATAAAAGAGCAATTACATATAGAACATTTAGATTATATGGGTTTTAAAATTTTAGCACTCCTTAGCACCAAAAATCCAGACTTTACTCAAATTTCTGATGCAATATCTAATGCAAAAAATAATTGGAATGCTATAAAAGGGAAAATCAAAGATGAAAACAAAGTCGAGGCATTTGATTTATTGTTTCAAGGGCTTGACCATAGTTTGCAAATCAAAGATAAAAAAATGCTCAATATTTTGGCTCAAATGGATTTAGCTTTGGTTGATGTTGTTGAAGTGGTATTTGAATAAATGAGATACATTTTTATTCTACTCATTAGCCTCTATACACTCGCTATTGGAGATACGCATAATGCAGAAATGATTCACAAAATAGAAAATATAAAAGATGTAAATCAATCATTTTCATTTGCAGTATATGGAGATAATAGAGGCAGAGATGATATTTTACTCTCCATAATCAAGAGCGTTGATAATGACAAAGAGATTCTATTTTCTATAAATAATGGCGATATAGTGAGTTATAGCTTCTCATTTATGTTTCAACACTATTTAGATATTATAAAAAAATCTCAAAAACCAATTATAAGTATTCTTGGGAATCATGGTATAGGTCTGTTTGAAAATGAGACAAATTATGAAGATATTTTTGGAAAAACTTATTTTTCGTTTTCGTTTAAAAATAGCTATTTTATTGTTTTAGATGGAGCTGATGATGAAGGAATTGACTCAAAGCAGTATGCTTGGCTTAAAAGAGAGTTGCAATATTCACAAAAATTCCAACACCGTTTTCTCTTTACACATATTCCTCTTTATGACCCACGCAAAGGAAACTACAAACGAGGACACAGCCTTCACAATAAAAAGCAAGCAAAAAAGCTTAATAAATTGTTTGATAAATTTCATGTAACAATGCTTTTTTGCTCACATATACACTCTTATTATAGAGGATTTTGGCATAATACTCCCTATATTATCTCTGGTGGAGCTGGTGCGCCATTAGTCAAAGGTGGTTTTTTCCATTACATTAAAGTGAGTGTTGGTAGAAAAAAAGTAAAATATAGAGTAATCAAGGTAAAGTAGTATTGAGGTAGTACAATCTTTAAGAGAAAAAAACATTACTGTATCTGTCATTATGCTTAGTGCAAAAGGTGATATATAGGTATGGAAGTTAGTTGCTGATAGTATCACTTTGTTGCATATAAAAATTAACACTCTTTTAATGACTGTTTTAGGCGATTCGCCTAAAATAGATTTCATTTTCATTTCATCCCACTTCACTATAATTAGAAATATTATAACTCAAAGGTTAGCTATGCTTCACAAGATTTTACCACTTGTTTTTATCTCTTTACCTCTTTTTGCTTCAGGACTTACTGTTAGCATTATGCATCCACTCAAAAAATCACTGCCTCTTACCATAGAAGCCAATGGTGTTGTAGTGGCAAACAATAAGAGTGTCATTACGGCAAAAAGTGCAGGTATGGTGCATTTTTATACTATACAAAATACTTTCGTCTCTCAAGGTGATTTGATTGCAAAAGTAAGTAACTCTCTGCGTCAAAGAAGAGTACAATTTTTGAAAAATAAGATAGCTTTGCAAAAGAGCCAACTGGCTACAGAGAAGCGTAAACTCAAAAATACACAAGAGAAATATACTATGGGCGTTGGTTCAAAAAACAGCTATTTAAGTGAAAAAATAGCTTTTTCACAACGCAAAGAGATTCAAGAAAATACACAAAATGAATACAATATATTGGTACAAAAAGAGCAAGATGCCGTGATTTATGCACCACAAGATGGAGTTATAACAGATATGAGTGCAAATAATAGCTTTATTCATTATGGAGAAAAAATAGCATCACTCCTTAGTACAAATAACTCTGTCAAACTTTTCATAGATGCAAGTTATGCACAAAAAATCAAAAAAGGTATGCTTGTAAAGTTACAAAGTAGTTACAAAAACTGCAATGCGACTATTATGAATGTTTTACCAAAAAGTAGTAATAACCTTATAGAAGTGATGGCAAAACCAACGGTGAAACTTCCTCTAAATCTACAACTCAATGCGCAGATAGAACTTAAAACGCTTACAGGAGTTCTTATTCCAAAAGAGGCTATTGTTTTGGTAGATAATCATCCTGCCATCTATCTTATAGATGCAAAAAATATTGCACATCTCTGTTTTATAGAGATTCAAAAAGATATGATAAATAATGCACTTATTTCAAATAGCCTTCCTAAAAATGCAAACATTGCTCTGAAAAACGCTTATATGCTCCATGATAATCTTAAAGTGAGCGTGCAATAATGAAAGAGAAAAAAGGTTTTTATCACTACATTTTAAAAAACAAACTTGCTATTATTCTTATCATTTCACTTTTAGCAGCAGTAGGTTATAAAATTTCAACCACTATTCCTCAAGGAGTGCTACCAAATATATTTTTTCCACGAATTGAAGTAAGTATAGACAATGGACATGCTCCCATTTCTCAAATGCTCTACTCTGTCACAAAACCGAGTGAAGAGGCTCTTAAAACTGTTCAAGATGTTCAAAAGATAGTCTCTTCTACATCGGTTGGAAGCACAGATATAAATATCTACTTTAACTGGAGTATAAACCCTTACTTAGCTTATCAACTTGTGCAAGCTCGTATGGCAGATATTAAAAATTCCATTAATCCAAATGCCAAAGTTACCATCAAGCAAGCAACTCCAAGTATGTATCCTGTCTCTATCTATGCCATAGGTTCAAATACTCTCTCTCGTGCAAAACTAACTGAAAAGCTTTACTATGAGCTAAAACCTGTAATGCTTGGAATTGATGGGGTTTATGATATACAGATGAAATCACCTGCATGGAGTGAATATAAACTTGTGCTTGATAGCAAAAAAGTAGCAGCATACCATCTCAATATTAATGATATAATTGCCCAGCTTAAAGCTCAAAACTCTATAGACTTTTTAGGGCTTATCAACTCTAAACATACTCAATATATTCTCTCTTTGAACCAAAAAAGAGAAAATGCCAATGAGCTTCTAAAGCTCAATATAAATCTTGGCAATCAAAAAAGTATAAAACTTTCAGATATTGCACTGATGCTAGAGCAACAAAACCCTATCAAGCAGTTTTCAGCATCAAGCAAATATAAAAATAGTGTCGTATTTGACCTCCTTCGCCAACCAGATGCTAATTCTGTAACTGTTCAAAAAGCCTTTAATCAAAAAATAGAAGAGCTAAACAAAAAGCTCTCTCATGATGGCATACATATACAAAAATATTATGATGGAACAGATTTTATTAAAGAAGCAGTAGGAAGTGTTATAGATGCCATAGCTCTTGGCTCTATCATCGCAGTATTTATCGTCTTTTTCTTTTTGAGAAAATTCACACTCTCTTTAGCTGCTCTTGTTATTATCCCCATTACTTTTTTTATTACAATGATAGGAATGAAGCTTATCGGAATAGATTTTAATATTTTTTCTCTTGGTGGAATGGTAGCTGCACTTGGTGGCTTGATAGACCAGATGCTTATAGTGATAGAAAATATTGAGAGACACTATGAAAATGGTGAAACAAAAGAAAACTCTATCATCAAAGGTGCTAAAGAGATTTTACCTATAATGGTAATAGCAACGACCCTTTCAGTGCTTATTTTTATACCACTTTTATTGGTAAGTGGTATAGTTGGAGAATTTTTTAAGCAGTTGGCTACTGTTTTAGTTATCACTTACTTAGTTTCTCAAGTGATAGCGATATTTTTAACCCCAATCATTGCTTATCTTGCACTACCAAAAAATGTAAATAAACATGAAGATTTTATGCAAAAATACATAGATAAATATATCAGTTTTTTACGAAAAAGCTTTAAACACGCTTGGATTTCATTGCCTATTATCATCGCTTCACTGGCAACTTCTGCTTATCTTTATCTGCATACTCCTTCTACTTTTTTGCCTGAATGGGATGAGGGAAACATTGTAGTAGATTTAGTTTTACCTACAGATATAACGCTAGAAGAATCTCAAAAAGAGTTTGCACAAATAGGGAAGATTATCTCTAATGTAAAAGATGTAGATGGTTGGAGTATGCGAATTGGAACGGGGCTAGGACGACTGAGCGTTCCTATAAATAATGGCGATTTTCTTGTAACTCTCAAAGCCCATCATAAACGCAGTAGTTTTGCAGTGATAGAGGAGTTAAGGAGTAAGATAGAAGCACAGATACCAAACATAGTAGAACTTGGACTCTCTCAAGTTTTGGAGGATAGACTCGGCGATATTATGGGAGCAGATGCGCCCATAGCTGTAATGCTTTATGGCTCAAATCCTGATGAGCTGACACATGAGGGGTATAAACTACAAAAAAAACTTAAAGATATAAAAGATGTAGAAGAGGTAAATGTTCTTACCTCCTATGCATCTCCATCTATAAATATAAAAGTAAAAAGTATTGCCCTCTCACAATATGGTATAAGTGAAGCGATGATAAGAACACAGATTCGCTCACTCTATTATGGTGAAGTGGTTTTAAGTATAGCTAATGGTGAAAAACTAACAAATCTAAGAGTAATTATGAGTCGCCCAAATATCGACCCAATAGAGTATCTCAAATCCACTCTTACAATCTATTCACCAATACTCAAGAAACAGATACCTCTCAAAGAGTTAGCCAATATAAACTATAAAAATAGAGTGGCAGAGGTAACACACTATAACCTCTCTCCTGTTTGTGTTTTAGGAGTGCGATTTAGAGGGAATGATATGAGTGGAGTGGTAAAAAACATTCAAACTTCTCTCTCAAACGCATCAATACCAGATAATATTACAACCGATATAAGTGGATTTTATAAAGAGCAACAAAAATCTTTTAAAGAGATGAGTTTAGTTATTCTGTTTGCTATTACTATTATTTTTATAGGCTTACTCCTTAACTTTAGCTCTCTTCGTATAGCTATAAGCATACTTATGGCACTCATTCTTACAACAACAGGTGTTTTAGGAGCTTTGTACCTTACTGGAAAACCACTTGATATTATGGCATTTATGGGAATTTTGATAGTGCTGAGTATCGTTATAAACAACAATGTACTGATTTTTGATTTTTACCAGATAAATCCAAAAAATCAAAGTGATGGGGTGGAACAACAGCTCGATGCACTTGCCCTTCGTGCAAAACCAATTCTTATGACTATGGTCTCCAATGCTTTAGCACTCCTTCCTATTGCTCTAGCCATAGGAACAGGTACGCAGATTATTCAAGATTTAGCTATTGCCATAATGGGTGGTTTATTGTTTGCGATTATTATTAATCTCTATATCATTCCACTCTTTTTTCATTTTATAAGAGGTCGTTAAGAGTAACTTTTATACTTACACTAAGAAAACTTTATATACAGGGACTAAAGAATGAAACTCTATCCAGAGGCAACAAAACAGGCTCAAAAAAATTTGGCAAAAAGCGATATCAAAGTAACAGGAAATTAAAAAAATGAAACTATTAATTATAGAAGATGATGAAAATATTCTCTCACTACTTACAAGAGGATTTGAAGAGGATGATTATATTGTTGATAGTGCAATGGATGGTAAAGATGGCGAATATATGGCCTTGCTCAACGCCTATGATGTTATCATAAGTGATTGGATGCTTCCCTCTAAAAGTGGTATTGAGGTAGTACAATCTTTAAGAGAAAAAAACATTACTGTACCTGTCATTATGCTTAGTGCAAAAGGTGATATAGAGGATAAAATAAAAGGTCTAAAATATGGTGCAGATGATTATCTTGCCAAACCTTTTTCTTTTGCAGAATTGAGTGCAAGGGTTGAGGCACTCCATCGTAGAAATAGCTCTAAGGGACTCAATCTTATCACATTGGGAACTCTTAGCATCAATACAGATACGAAAACTGTAACAAAAGATTCTCAAACAATAGAACTCACAGCAAAAGAGTATGAACTTTTACTGTTTCTTATAAAAAATAAAAATAGCTATGTCTCTAACAGTATGATAGAGGAGCAACTTTGGAATAATCAAGAGTATATAAACTCCAATGTCATTCAAGTTACCATCTATAATTTACGAAAAAAACTTTCAAAAGAGCTTATAAAGAGTACAAGAGGTTTAGGGTATAAAATTGCAGTTTAAATCTTTAAAAACACGCGTACTTCTTTGGTTTGGTATGGTCTCTTTTCTTGTCCTAACGCTTTTTGTATTTTCATTTAACTACTTTTTAAACAACAGTATCAATAATAATTTGAAAAACAGACTTCAATTTATTGCCCATAAATACAATGACCATATAGAGGAAAAAAATATAGGTGTGGCTATTATAAAAAGTGGAAAAATAGTACGAAAAAATAGTGCTTTTACTCTAAAAAAATATAAAAAATATCTCAAGCAGAAAAAAAACTTTTTTATTATTCACTATAAAAACAATGATGACTATATTGATGCACTCTATCTTGAAAAACAAGCCAATAAAACAATTATGATTGTTAAAAAAAATATTGACAATAAAATAGAAGATTTTCAAGATACCTTCCTTTGGCTTATTCCAATTCTCCTTTTTGTATTTATTTTTTTAGCAAGTAAAATGATAGATAAAATAGTTCTGCCAATTAACAAATTAAGAGAAGCAACCAAAGATATAACTGTCACTCAATTTACGCAAGAGATAGAACTCCCTAAAGAAGATGATGAAATAAGAGATTTGGTTCTCTCTTTTAATGCCATGATAAAACGGATAAAAGATGGTGTAGAGCAACTCGATAGATTTAACTCTGATGTCTCTCATGAACTCAAAACGCCTCTTACCGTAATTCAAGGAGAAGTAGAAATAGCTCTACGCAAATCGCGTAAACCACAAGAGTATGAAAAAGCACTAAAAATTATACAAAAACAGTCGTTGCAAATCACAAGCATTGTAAATCAACTCCTCCTTTTAACAAAATATTCCAAAGAAAATATTCAAGAATCATTTCAAAATTGTGCTGTTGATTCTATGCTACTAGCAACTATTGATAGATTTCAAACACAACTGAGTGAAAAAAATTTAAAGCTCAATATCAAAAAAATTGAGCCTATAAACTTCAAAGCAAATCCTGTCCTTATGGAGTCGATTTTTACCAATCTTATAGAAAATGCAATTAAATACACCCCAAAAGACAAAGCCATTACCCTCTCTTTATTCCAAAATACAAAAATTCATTTTACTATTGAAGATGAAGGCGTAGGAATAGAAAAAGAGCATCTTCAAAAAATCACTGAGAGATTTTACAGAGCAGACAGTGCAAGAAATAAAAAGATAGAAGGCTTTGGTCTTGGTCTGAGTATTGTACAAAATAGCGTTTTTATGCATAATGGAACACTCCAAATAAAATCAAAAAAAGGGAGTGGTACTGTGGTGGATGTTGTTTTTTAAGTTTTACGATTATTTTTAATTTTTCTGGCTTCATTTTCATTTCATCCTAAAATACTACAATTACAAAACAGTTTCAATAGGAAAAAATTATGATAAAAAAAATAGTAGCTCTCTCACTTTTAGCCTTTAGCGCGCATGCAGATATGACAAGCTTTTATAGAGATGCCCTAAAGCACTTGGAGTATGAAACGAGTTATAATCTTTATGCCACGGCAAACAAAACTTCGCAAAATGCTGTGACCTACTCAAAGTATGCTAACTTTAGTCTCGATGGTACCTATTCAAAAACCTATACACAGCATCTACCAACATCATCTGGAAGTTTCAACACGACGGAAATCTCTCTACATGACACTTTAGACCTTTTTGGAAAGAATAACTACAAAATCCAAATGTTGCATTTAGATATGATAAGCCAAAAGAGCAAACTAGCATCTAAAAAAGAGCAACTCTTTATCTCTTTAGTCAATATGGTTTCGCTTTACAATAAAACGCAAATGCAACTTAAAATCCATCAAGAATTTTATGAAAAACAGCAAAAAATTTATAAAAAGCTCAAAGATTTAGCACAAAATGGAGATATAACAGCACTCGATATTCTTCGTTTTAAAAACACTCTTACAACTTTACAAACAAAAATAGTTGCTCAAACGCAAGGGCTTGCTAAAATGAAAGCAAAGTTACATCTGTATGCTCCAAAACAAACTATTCCAAAGCTTACACAAACACAGCTACTCTATACAAAAAAAGATTTTTTAGCACATAATCCTCAAGCTACCATAAATAGCCTTGATGCACAAAAACTTCTAGCACAATCACAAGGAGTAGAAAAGCAATATATGCCTACTGTTACTCTTGGTGTAAATTATCAAAAACTAGATGACCCAACCTCTTATGGAGACAATCACTCTTTTGATATAGCTGTGCAAATTCCCTTAAATGGTGCTAATTTCAAAGATGCACAAGCACTTAAAGTCAAAGCAATGAACAAACAAACGCAAGGCATAGCCTATAAAATTCAAAGAGAAAATCAATATATAACAGAGTATCAAGCCTATATAAATGCCAAAAATCAACTTGCTATTTTAGAAAACTCCTTAAAAGATTTTAAAAAGAGTGAAAAAACAATTGAGCAAGCCTATTTAAAACAGTATGTTAATTTTAGCACCTATTTACAAGTATTAAAACAGACACTTGATGTTAAAAATCAAATAATAACGATGCAGACAACACAACATTTAGAAGCGACCATTATCAATGCTATTGCAAGTGGAAAAATATATGAGTAAAATTATCGCATCATGTAAAGATATTGTTAAAACATTTAACGCTGGAGAAGCAGAGGTAAAGGCACTCCAAGGCATCACGCTTGATGTCTATGAAAATGAACTCCTTATGCTTGTGGGACCTTCAGGGTGTGGCAAGACAACTTTTGTCTCTGTTTTGAGTGGATTACTCCATTTTGAGAGTGGGAGTTGTGAGCTTTTGGGCAAAAATATAGCCACGATGGATGATGCAACACTTACTGCGTTTCGAGGAGAAAATATTGGTTTTGTATTTCAAGCTTTTAATCTTTTACCCTCTCTTAGTGCTATAGAGAATGTCGCTCTGCCTTTGACAATAAAAGGCATACAAAGAACAAAAGCCCTCACTCTGGCACAAGAGATGCTCAACGCCGTTGGACTCAATAACAAAGAGCATATCAAACCAAGTGGGCTAAGTGGTGGAGAACAGCAACGCGTCGCCATTGCAAGAGCATTGGTTCATAATCCAAAATTTATTATTTGTGATGAGCCTACAAGTAGTTTAGACCATAAATCAGGGCAAATTGTAATGGAACTTCTTACAAAAATAATTCAAGAAAAAGGTGCAAGTATGATAGTAGTAACACATGATAACAGAATATATAAATATGCCGATAGAATTGTGCATATGGAAGATGGAAAAATTACAAAGGTAGCCTTATGAGAAATTTTTTTATACTTGTATTTCTCTCAATTGTTGGCATTGCAGTAGCTATGGGAACGGTCTATTATAATGATATGGAAAAATCAGGCAATAGCGTAGCTCTTCCCTCTATCAAACTCCCCTACAAATCTTTTATCGCTGGCACAGGCATTGTAGAGGCAGGAAGCAAAAATATCTTTATTGGTTCTAGCGTTGCAGGCGTTATCAAAAAAGTATTGGTGCAAAGTGGTGATGCTGTGCATAAAGGAGCATTACTTTTTACCCTAGATGATAGTGCAACAAGACGCAATCTTGCAGTAGTAGATGCAACCATACAATCAGCAGTAGCAAAATTACAAAGTGCAAAACACCAACTTGCTATTATAAAAAAGATGAAAAGACTCTCTACAAATATGGTTACAAATGAGAAATATACAAAACTACAAGATAATTATAGTGAAGCAAAAGATAACTTAAATCTTGCAAAACAGAAACGAAAGGCACTCCAAGAGGAGCTAAAGCTTTATAAAATTTATGCACCAATTAATGGCATAGTTTTACGCTCAAATCTTACAGTAGGCTCTTACTTTAGTAGAGGTTCAAAAGCACTTATTTTAGGAAGCAATAAGCTTAATATCAAAGTAAATATCAATGAGTTTGATAGCTGGAAGTTTGAAAAAAATGCAGATGCCACTGCCTTTATAAGAGGAAATCCAAAACAAAAAGTAAAACTCTCTTATCTCTACACTATTCCAATGGTTACACCAAAAACTAATCTTACAGGGAGTCCTACCGAGCAGACAGATACAAGGGTGCTTCAGGTAGTTTATAGCATAAAAAATAGACCTACATTTCCTCTTTATGTTGGTGAAATGCTTGATGTTTTCATTGAAAATTCTAAAGGCAACTAATGTTTAGAGTTGCCATTGAGATGCTCTTGCATGATAAGACAAAATATTTAGGGCTTTTAATCGGCGTTGCATTTACTGCATTTTTGGTAAGTTTTGCTATGAGTTATTTTGCTGGTTTTATGACAAGAGGTTTTGCACTTGTAAGTGAAAATCCAACTGCAAAAGTATGGGTGATGGATAGTGCCGTAAGTTCTGCTGAAGCGACGATAAATATGAGTAACTCCTCTTTGGATAGTGTGCGAGGTGTTCAAGGCGTGGAGTATGCTACACCTCTGTATTTAGGAGATATGACAGCACGCTATGCAAATGGACATTTCCAATCTTTTCAGGCAATAGGTGTAGATGATGCGACGCTCAGTGGCGCACCAAAACCTGCAAATTTGTTGCGTATTCCCAATAGTGTTATTGTTGATAGTGGTGGTACAGAGGGCAAACTTCAAACACCCATAGAGAAAAAAGATATGTGGGCATACAATGGCTCACATCTCAATGCAAAAACAAGAGAACTCCGTTATGGCGATACGATGCTTATCAACTCAAAAAGAGTTGTCGTTGCTGGAGTTTCACATACTATTCCTCGTTTCCCACCGCGACCACTCCTCTATACAAGCACATCAAATTTCAAACGCTTAGTTCCTGGTGAGAAGCGATATATTACCTTTATTATGGTGCGTCCTGCAAAAAATATTTCACCCAAACAACTTGCAAAACGCATCTCTACAGAGACAGGATTAAAAGCCATTACAAGTAATGATTTTAAAAAAGAGACAGTTATGTGGTATTTAATAAACTCTGAAGATGTAGGAGATATGGTAAATATGGTCGTTTTAGCAATGCTTGTGGGCTTTGGTGTAACAGGCGTGATGCTCTATATGTTTACCTATGAAAATATCAAACAATATGCTGTTTTAAAAGCGATGGGAGCATCACTCAAACAACTTACCGATATGATATATACACAAGTTTTCATTATGGCAGTAGTTGGAAGTGGCATAGGCGTAGGAATATCAGCACTCTTTGGCGAGGCAATATCAAGTGCGAGTTTTCCTTTTCGCATTATGTGGTTTGCCCCATTTATTGGATTTTTAGGCGTTTTTATTGTGAGCCTTACTGCTGCGTTTATTAGTTTAAGACCTATCAAAAAGATGGAGCCAGGGATTGTATTTAAACTGTAATCTTTTTGTAACCAATTTATTTTATAATTTCAGAACTCAAATTTAAAAAGGTGTAACACATGACAAAAGTAATTCAACTTGCTCTTGCAACTTCAGTTTTGGCTGGTGGTCTTATGGCTAATGATGTAATCAAAGGGAGTGGTGCTTCTTTTCCTTACTCTGTCTATCAACAATGGATTAAAGCATACAATAAAAAGACTGGTGTAAAAATCAATTATATTAGTGAAGGGTCTGGTGCTGGTATCAAACACATCGAAGCAAGACAATCAAACTTCGGTGGAAGTGATAAACCTCTTACTCCAAGAACACTCAAAAAACATAAGCTTTACCAATTCCCAGCAGTCGTTGGTGCAATTGCAATGGCATACAATGTTCCAAATCATAACGACATTAAATTAAGCCGTGCAGCAATCGCTGAAATTGCACTTGGTCATATCAAATATTGGGATAATAAGCTCATCACAATGAGTAATCCTAATGCACATCTACCACATAAAAAACTTACATTTGTGCACCGTTCAGATGCAAGTGGAACGACATTTAACTTTACTTACTACCTAGCAAAAAGTAACCTTGAGTGGAGAAAAGCATTTGGTGCAAAAAAATCTGTAACTTGGCCAGGTGATCACCATGTTGGTGGAAAAGGAAATCCAGGTGTTGGTGCACTTATTAAACAGACTCCATACTCTATAGGCTATATGGATTACGCTGATGCAAAATCAAATGGAATTGCTATGGCAACACTAGAAAATAGAGAAGGTTATTTCATTAAACCTACACTCAAAGCATTTCAAGAGAGTGCATCAAAAGCTAGTTTTAGTGCAAGAAAATCTTTCTACGCTATTATCGCTGACCCAGCAGGTGCTAAATCTTACCCTATCGTAGCGGCAACTTTTATTCTTCTCCCAAAAGAGCATAAAGCTACAGATAAAAAAGTAACAGCATTTTTTGACTGGGCATATAAAAATGGTGCAGATATAGCTTCTAGCCTTGGATATGTTCCATTACCTAACTCTTTAACAAACAAAATCAGAAAATACTGGAAAACAAACGGTATTCAATAACAAATTTCAAATTTCATTCTCCTTTTTTCAACTCCTTTTTTGGAGTTGAATTTCTCTCATGTAATCTCTTTGTAATTAAATTCTTATATAATACGGTTATCAATTTTAATTAGGTCTATTCAATGGAAAAAATCTTTCAAAAGTTCGCCTTTTCTAGTGCTACTTTAGTGTTTATTATTCTTCTTGGAATTTTTATCACACTTTTTAATACAGCAAGACCTGCTATTGAAGAGTTTGGTCTACATTTCATAGTTGATCCGGCATGGAATAAAGAAGTTCCTATTACAACGCCTCAAGCTAAAACTAACAAAGGCGCCACAACAAGTGCTATGGCAAACGCAAATGTTCCTGCAGTCAATGTAAATAATTATAGTGACAGTGACAATTTTGGAAATAGTGGTGACTATGGGGATGATTCTAATTCTATTATGCAAGAACAAGCGCAAGCACCTACAAAGACTATTTATGGTGGATTAGTGCCACTTGTAGGAACTATTCTCTCAACACTGATTGCCCTTGCATTTGCTATGCCAATTGCTATGGGGATTGCAATATTTTTAGCTGAAATTGCTCCCAAAAAGATTGCAACATTTGTTGGAGGGGCTATTGAACTGCTTGCTGCCATTCCTAGTATTATCTTTGGGATGTGGGGGCTTTACTATTTTGCACCTATTGTAGCAGATTTGTTTGGAGGCTTTCAAGTCTCACTCCTTACAGCAGGACTTGTTTTAGGTGTCATGATTCTTCCATTTATGGCAGCAATTACAAGAGACTCTATGAATACCACACCAGATATTCTCAAAGAGTCTGCCTATGCACTTGGAGCTACAAAATTTGAGGTCATCAAAGATGTTATTTTTCCTTTTTCAAAAGTTGGAATTATTGGCTCTATCATCCTCTCATTAGGGCGTGCACTTGGAGAGACAATGGCCGTTGCATTTCTTATTGGTTCTATCTTTGAATTGCCACACAAGATTACAGACCCGACAATCTCTATTCCAGTTGCATTAGCAAACAACTTCGGAGAGGCAAGTGGGCTTGGTATGAGTTCTCTTTTTTATCTTGCACTTATCCTCTTTGTGATGAGTTTTGCCGTTATCTCTTTTGCAAAATTCTATTTTTTAAGAAAGGCTAACTAATGAAAAGATTGCTTATAAATAAAATAATTTTAACACTCTCTACAATCTCTGCTCTTATTGGTCTTGCCTTTTTAGGGTGGATTTTGGTAACACTTTTTATAAAAGGGTTAAGCTCTTTTCACTTCTCACTCTTTATAAACGACCTTATAGATAATGGGCTTCGTAACCTTATCATAGGGCAGTTTATTTTAGCAGGAATGGCAAGTATTATTGGTATTCCTCTTGGAATGGTTGCAGGTATCTATATTCGTGAATATGGTCAAGGACGCTATGCCAATATTATTAGAAACTTGAGTGATATTATGATGAGTGCACCCTCTATTGTTATTGGTGCATTTGTCTATGCAATCGTTGTTGTGCCAACAGGGCATACAAGTGGTTTTGCAGGCTCTATTGCCCTTGCTATTATGATGATTCCTATTGTCATTAGCACCACAGACTCTATGCTCTCACTTGTGCCAAAAGAGTTGCGTGAGGCTGGTATTGCACTTGGTGCAAGTAAATACAAAGTGATTTTTGATATTGTTATAAAATCGGCAAAAGTAGGAATTATGACAGGAATACTCCTTGCATTTGCAAGAATTGTCGGAGAGACTGCTCCCCTTCTTTTCACTTCGCAAACAAGTAACTACTTTACACTTGATTTGACCCATGCCTTTCCATCACTAAGTGTCAGTATCTATGACCTTGCAAGTGATGTGCAGACAAGTAGTCGAGATTTAGCGTGGGCAGCATCATTTATACTTACAGTAATGGTGCTTATTATCAACCTTACAGGTAAATTTATCACAAGAAATAAAAAATAAGGAAAGAATTACTATGCCAGTTATGAATATTAAAAAATTCTCTTTTACATATCCCGGAGTGAGTGAGCCTTCACTCAAAAACATTACACTCCCAATTAAAAAGAACAAAATCACAGCACTTATAGGTCCAAGTGGTTGTGGAAAATCAACACTCCTTCGCTCTATGAACAGAATCCACGACCTCTACCCAGGGAACAAATATGAGGGAAAAATAGAACTCCTTGATTTTGAGAGTGGAAAATATAACAATATCTTAGATATTAAAAAAGAGAATGAGTTTATCAAGTTGCGTCAGCAAGTAGGGATGATTTTTCAAAAACCGACTCCTTTTCCTATGAGCATCTTTGATAATGTTGCTTATGGACTCAAAATTGATGGGATTAAAAACAAAACAGAACTCGCCGACCGTGTAGAAGCAGCACTCAAAGGCTCTGCACTTTGGAGTGAAGTGCATGACAGACTTAATAAATCTGCAATGGGACTCTCAGGTGGGCAACAGCAACGCCTCTGCATCGCGCGTGCCGTTGCAGTAAAACCTGAAGTGCTTCTCTTTGATGAGCCAACTTCAGCACTAGACCCTATCTCTACTTCGGCTATTGAAGAGCTTATTGTTGCGCTGAGAGATGATGTAAGTATTGCCATTGTTACGCACAATATGCAACAAGCTTCACGCATAAGCGACTATACTGCCTTTATGTATTTGGGCGATTTAGTTGAGTATGACAAAACAGAAAACATCTTCTTAAATCCAAAAGAGAAGAGAACAGAAGATTATATTACTGGCCGTTTTGGTTAGAAAAAAAAGGAAATATATATGTTACCAACATTTAAAACAAACTTAGATGAAGTAAAAACAAAAATTAGCTCTATTGGGGAGGATTTAGTAAAAGCAAATGAGCTTATATTTGATGCACTCAAAGATTGTAATCAGGAGCGTTTTAATGAAGCACGAAACTCTATTAAAAACATCACTTCAAGAACAGATGAGATAGACAATGCCATTATCAAAATTCTTGCACTCTATACCCCAGAGGCAAAAGATTTAAGACGCGTTGTTGCCTATTTTAAAATCACAAATGAAGTTGCTCGTGCATGTTCAAATACAAGAAGTTTTATACGAGGTTTTACTGCTGTTTGTGGTGACCTTGAAATAAATCTTATTAACGAATATACACTTCCTATGCAAGCATCAACAGTAAAAGCCATTAAAACAAGTATAATGATGATAAATGTTGAAGATGCAGATGAACTTCAAGAGATGTATGAAGAGGTGCTTATAGAAGAGAATAAAGCAGATGATTTATATGAAATGATAGAGAGAAATCTTGTATCAGAAGCAGAGAACTCCACACAGAGTTTTGAGAAATTCCATAAAATGCTCAAAGCATTAAGAAAAAGTGAAAAAATTGCAGGTCGTGCAAATAGTATTGCAAACCTTCTTGTCTA
>FPHH01000113.1_pt1 | contig 24595 bp, 22 predicted proteins | sample 1057331 | NCBI WGS metagenome assembly FPHH01 (sample SAMEA4473311, study PRJEB15554) | hydrothermal vent metagenome | biome: marine basaltic hydrothermal vent biome; feature: marine hydrothermal vent; material: water | place: Pacific Ocean | collected 2011-06-14/2011-07-23 | depth 1155 m
AGCTTTGAATAAGTTTACCCAAAAACCAAAAGACAATTCAGCAATAATCTTATCTTTTGAACTATTTTCTTTGCGTCTTTCTAAAAGTGCTATAACATCATTAACTTTCTTTTGGCTATCTTTTGTTAAAAAATTTTCTTCTTTATACCATTCATTAGAAATTTTTTCACTTAAAAAACTATCAATAGAATTTCGAAGTGCTATTTCAAGTATAGATAATGGTATGTAAGCTTTTTTTGAAAAAACTAAATTTTGTTCATACTCTACAACATCTCTATAGCTATCTAATCGTTTTTGATTTATAAACATTTTTATTAAGTTGCTATTCATGTAAAGTACCTTATAATTTCTCTGTAATTCCCTTGTAAGTCTGCATCCACTGAGGTGTAGCCAAGGGTATTGAATTTTTCCTTAGAAATCATCATCAAAAGAGAGACTACCTTTTGAGTAGTTGGCTACATTCCCTTCAAAGAAATTTGTTTTTTGGTTATTAAATTTTGAGAAATCATCTACCCATTTAATAGGATTTTTCACATTATAGAGTTTTTCAAATCCAACAGAAGTTAATCTGTCATCTGCTAAATATTTTATATATTGCTCCACAATATCATTAGTAAGTCCAAGAATTTGTCCTTGTGTGATATATTTTCCCCACTCCGATTCAAGTTTTACAGCCTGACGATACATCTCATAAACATCCTCTTTTAATGCATCAGTAAAAAGGTCAGCACGCTCTTTACGAAGGGTATTGATTAGATTTTGAAAAAGAACAAGATGTGTTACTTCATCTCTTTGAATAAAACGAATCATCTGTGCCGAACCGAGCATTTTTCCAGAGCGTGCAAGTGTATAGATGTAGGTAAAACCACTATAAAAATAGATACCTTCTAAAATTTGATTTGCAAAACAGGCTTTTAAGAAGTTCTCATCTGTTGGATTTTTTGCAAGCTCTTGATAGACACCTGCAATAACATCATTTTTATGTTTGAGCATCATATCCTGACGCCAAAGGTCATAAATTTCGTCTGAATGTGTCGAGATGCTATCAACCATAACAGCATAACTTTGCGAATGGAGTGCCTCTTCAAACGATTGGCGAACTAACACGAGGTTAATCTCTGGAGCAGTTACATACGGATTTATATTGTCTATTAGATTATTTGTTTGAAGAGAATCCATAAAAATAAGCTGTGAAATAGCCTTATCATAAGCTGTTTTTTCTGCATCTGTAAGTTGTTTATAATCATTCACATCACGCGTCATATCTACTTCTTTAGGAAACCATGTATTATTTAACATCACTTCCCAAAGGTTATATGCCCACTGATATTTAATATTATTGAGTTCAAAAATACCTGTTGGATTACCACCAAAAACTTTTCTACCATTTACATCTTCAGTTGAATCAGGGTTGTATATCTCTTTTCTATTCATAAAATCCATCCTAATTATAAGTAGATTATTCTAGCACTATATCTATTAAAAACTAATTATTATACTATTTTTGAGGAGCTAATGCATCTATCATAGTTGTGAGTGTTGTTGATGCAGCATTAAGTTTGCTTATCATAGCATCATAAGCAGACCATCTTTTTGCCATAGTGGCGTATTTTGCCTCTAGTCGTTTTGTTGCTTTCTCTTTTTGTGTCTCTAAAGAGTCTAGTGTATGGCTCATAGAATTTTTATAGTTATCAAGTATGCCACCAAATTTACTATATTTTGATACTTGCTCTTCTATCTTATTAAATGCACCCTTTAACTCTGTTGTTGTTCCATCTGGATTTGTAAATGTGCCACCTTGAAAAAAAGCTTTTACATTATCTGGATTTTTATCTAATTGTTCATTAAGTTTTTCACTATCTAAAGATAGCCTTCCATCTACACCATATTTTATGCCATAATCTTGCAGCATACCTCCAGTTCCACCAACGCTATTTATAAGATTTTGCATCTCTCTTTTCATATTACGCATAGTGCCACTACTAGAGAAAATTCCTCGCTCCTTCTCTTTTTGAGATGATTTTGTATCTTGATTGAGTTGAAACATTGCTGAGTTATATTTATCTATAAAGTTATTAATCTTATCTTCTATTTTTTGACGATCTTGTTTTACATCAATATTGGTAGTTCCTGTAGATTTCAGATCTATAGTTACTCCTGAGAGTAAGTCGGTGATACTATTAGATGAACGCTCGATATCTTGCCCATTATATTTAAATTTTGCATTTACACCATCTACTGTCGTGCTCATATTGTCAGTAAGATTTGTTCCTCCATCACTTGCACCATTATCATCAGAGAGATTTCCATCATTGTCGGTGATAGAGAAGTTTTGGTCTGCACCCTCTTTATTCGCATTCAAAAAGAGTCTAAAATCTCCATCTCCTACTTGGACAATACTTGCATGTAACTCATCTCCAGCCTTATCATTAATAGCATCTCTTAAATCTGTGAGGGTCATATCTGCATTATAATCAATATCGTAAGAGGATGTTACATCTCCTGCCGCATTTTTTATATCTAATGTCAGAGAACCATCATCTGTTGCAATCTTATCAGTTGCCGAACCAAAAGAGTCCGACTCATCAGTCTCTTTTGTCGCAAGTTGCGAAACATCCAAAGAAAAACTCTGTAAATCACTCCCTTCATTTGCTGTTACATTTGCCACCGACTCCACTGAGCTCGTTGCTACTCTACTGCTAAATGTTCCAAATTGTGTCAAAGATAATGCACTATCATGGAGATTATCCATCAGAGCATCATCAATCCCAAACGCACTAATCTGTGACTTCTCTTTTAATATTTTTTTATCTATTGGTGTTACATATTGTGCTTTATCGGCATTTTTTAGTTTATCTATCAAATCCTGTGTCAAAACACCAGAGCCAGCACCTAAAGATGACATTCCCATAACAAATCCTTTTACTGAGATTCTATACTATCGGCAATAGTGAGTGAAAAATTTAACTCAAATTTTCTTTGTTGTCTTCACTATCCTCAAAAGAGACGCCAAATTTACTCTCTAATGTTGGTTCTAAAATTGCAAAAATTGCATCAAGATTGACATTAATTCTATACGCCCACTCATGATGAAAAACTATCATTTTCCAATTTTTATGAATTTTTTCTTTCTCTGAGTTCTCAGATTGCATACTCCAATATGCGATATCATACTCAAGATGTGTGATAAGTGGTGATATAAGAGATTCATAAAAAGTTCTAAAATCTCCCTTGTAATAGGCAGTTCTTACCTCTGCAATTTTATCCACTATCTTTTTAGTTTCACTATATTTTGCATATTTATGAATATCTTCTATATCATATCTTTTATATTTTCTAATGATTTTTGTAGTGATTTTTAGGACTTTTTTTATCTTTCTTTGCATCTCTTTTCCAAGTGCAATAGCAAGTTCTAATCGTTCTACCGCTTGGTGCATATTTTTTTCATACTGCTCTTGTGTAGGCTTCTCTAATACTATTTTCTCTTTTTGCTTCTCTTGTTTGACATAACGCTCTATAGCCTCAGCAAAAGGAATCTCTTCTGTTCCTCTTATTCTTGCTCCGCCTTCTGTTGCATTTATAGTTATAAAATCTTTTGTCTCATTATTAATTCTAACTCTATTTTCATAGTCGGTTAAAAACATCTTCCAGACTTTTGTTGTTTTTACCTCTTTTTCACCACCATACCCAAGTGTATATTCATCTTGTTTATTCTGTTTTATCTCTTCGGTGCCAAATATATGATTTTTACTATGACTTGATCCATCTGCACCATAAGCCAAATCTTGTCCAATAATAATAATCTGTTTAAAGCCCATCTCACTTGCAATTTCATAAGACATATTTGCTGCACTCATACCATATCCGACATATCCATAGTCATTAAATTGCATAAACGAGTAGTGCCAACCAGTTGGTCGCATGCTAAATTGAAATTCTCCTGCTTTAATTTCATCTATCAGTTCTTTTGCCACAATAGCAGTCAGTGCAAAGAGAATATCTTTTTGAAACTCTTTAGAACACTCTTTATAAAATTCACCTGTTCTTGCTGTTCTCTCTAGCGTAGTAACAATATCTGGTGTAATCTGCTCTTTTTCTAAGACAGGTGCACTTGCATCTGCGGCAATAATAGTAACATAGGGTGCTATTTTTTTCAGAAGTGGCAACTGTTTGGCTAAAGATGGTCCTGTTGCTACAATGATAGCAACATCGCTATTTTTTCCCTGTTTGTAGAGATTTTTTAGTGTAGGATTTTTTAGCATCAATGGGATGTTTTGCATAAAATGTTTTAATCCTAAAAGTTCATCATTTGCATCATTTCCAGTTGCAATAGCATAGTATCTAAAAATTTTAAGAATCTCTTGATTTACATGTTTAATATCTTCAAAATATCTTCCATAAAAAGGAGCATTAAGTTCCATCATATAGGCTTTAAAATGGATAATGGCCAAACCATTAAGTATAGGTCTAAATGTCGTATTGCTAAAGCCTTCAGTCTCTACTATCACAAGCCTTGAAGCTCTTATTGCATCAGATAAATCACTCAAATTTAGAGCAATATAGAGTAACTCAATATCTGGCTCAAAAACATAAATAATTTCATGAAAACTATTTTGTAAAAGTATATTTATTAAATATCCATTACCTATCCCATAAATATAGAGTATTTTATAAAATTTATATTTTTTTTCTAACTCTACATAGACTGCTTCAATCTCATCAATAGGTCTTTTTTCATACATAAATTGATTGGTTCGCATATCTAAAATATTTGCATCTGCAAAACTACCATTTGCAAATACCTCATAATTGACATTTGTATCAATCTTTGATAATTTAGTAGCTAACTCAGGATTTTTTTCGCGAAGTGCCTCTATGTTTTTTTGGAAGATATCCATTTATAAACTCACTTTTAAAAATTTATTAAGCATTTTTTGTTCCATTTTTATGATAAACTATATTAGAAGGAAAAAAGATATGAGCATTTTAAATTTAATTGGAAGAGAGAAAAAGTTATTTAATGAGGATATTTCTAGACATAATTTAGAATTAAAAAATATTGTATCTAAATCTTCTTTTCTTGTTATTGGTGGTGCTGGATCAATCGGTCAAGCTGTTACAAAAGAGATATTTAAACGCAATCCAAAAAAACTGCATGTTGTAGATATATCTGAAAACAATATGGTAGAACTTGTTCGTGATATAAGAAGCTCTTTTGGATATATAGATGGCGATTTTCAGACTTTTGCACTTGATATTGGCTCTCTTGAATATGATGCGTTTATAAAAGCTGATGGAGAGTATGACTATGTGCTTAATCTCTCAGCTCTCAAACATGTGCGAAGTGAAAAAGACCCATTTACTCTGATGCGAATGATTGATACAAATATTTTTAATACCGATAAAACAATTAAACAATCTTATGAAAATGGCACAAAAAAATACTTCTGTGTCTCAACAGATAAAGCAGCCAATCCTGTCAATATGATGGGAGCGAGTAAGCGTATTATGGAGATGTTTGTGCATCGCAACTCTTTAGATATTGATGTTTCTATGGCACGATTTGCAAATGTTGCTTTTAGTGATGGTTCATTGCTACATGGATTTAATCAGCGTTTAGAAAAAAAACAACCAATCGTTGCACCAAATGACATCAAACGCTACTTTGTAACTCCTCAAGAGTCAGGTGAGCTTTGCCTAATGTCCTGTATATTTGGAGAAAATCGTGATATATTCTTTCCAAAACTTAGTGTTGATTTACATCTTATCTCTTTTGCCGATATAGCAGTGAAGTATTTAGAAGAGAAAGGTTATGAACCTTATCTTTGTAAAGATGAAGAAGAGGCAAGAAACTTTTTCATTCAAAATTCAAAATTAAATATTCAAAATTCAAAAAAGTGGCCTTGTCTTTTTACTCCTAGTGATACAACAGGTGAAAAAGATTTTGAAGAGTTTTTTACTGAGAATGAGACTTTAGATATGGATAGATTTGAAAATCTTGGTGTTATTAAAAATGAAGCTAACTTTGATAATACGCTTTTAAATGATTTTGAAGAGAGAATAGATGCTATGAAAAAAAATCTCTCTTGGAATAAAGAGGAAATTGTAGAAGAGTTTTTAAAATTACTTCCTAACTTTGAGTATGAAGATAAGAAAAAATATCTTGATGGAAAGATGTGAAATGCGTAAAGAAAAAGTAAACTGCTTTACTTTTTTAGCATTGGAACCACAGGCGATGTGCGTAGCACCGACGAGGAGAAAAAATGCGTAAAGTAATAGATTTTATACAAGAACTTTATCAAACAAAAGAGTTTTTACCTCTGCATGAACCTAGATTTATAGGGAATGAAAAAAAGTATGTCAATGAGACAATAGATTCTACTTTTGTCTCTAGTGTAGGGAAGTATGTTACAGAGTTTGAGGCAATGGTAGCAAAGTTCGCAGGCACTCAATACGCAGTAGCCACTTCAAATGGAACATCAGCACTTCACATAGGGCTAAAACTTGTAGGTGTGGATGAAAATTGTGAGGTCATCACGCAACCTTTGACATTTATCGCCACGGCTAATGCCATTAGTTACTGCAATGCACAGCCCATATTTATAGATGTTGATAGAGAGACTTTAGGATTATCACCTATAAAACTCAAAGAGTTTTTAGAGGAGTTTGCAACTCTCGATGCAAATGGAAACTGTATCAATAGATCTACAAATAAAATCATAAAAGCGTGTGTGCCTATGCATACTTTTGGTCATCCATGCAAGATAGATGAGATAGTTGCAATCTGTAATAGCTACAATATAGCTGTAGTAGAAGATGCAGCAGAATCTCTTGGTTCATACTACAAAGGCAAACATACAGGCTCATTTGGAAAAGTCGGCATATTCTCTTTTAATGGCAATAAAATCATTACTACAGGTGGAGGTGGTATGTTGGTAACCGATGATGAAGCAGTTGCAAAAGAGGCAAAACATATCACTACAACAGCGAAAGTGCCACACCCTTATGAGTATATACACGATGAAATAGGCTATAACTACAGGCTTACAAACTTAGCAGCAGCTCTTGGTGTTGCTCAAATGGAAAACTTAGAATTTTTTATAGAGAAACAGAGAGATTTGGCACAAAAGTATGATGAATTTTTTAAAGATAGCGATATAGAGTTTATCAAAGAGCCTAAAGATTCTCAGTCGAACTATTGGCTAAACGCAGTAATACTTAAAGATAAAGAAGAGAGAGATGTATTTTTAAAATATACAAATGAGAATGGTATTATGACTCGTTCTATTTGGAGATTGATGAATAAGCTAGATATGTTTAAGAATGTTCAAAGTGGTAATCTTGAGAATGCTCAATGGCTTGAAGATAGAGTTGTGAATATCTCAAGTAGTGTGATTGTATAATGAAGCCAGAAATTATTCTTATTGGCGGTGGTGGGCATTGTCGTTCTGTGATTGATGTTATAGAATTGGAGGGTAAATATAAAATTGCAGGAGTTATTGATAAAAAAGAGCTTATTGGTCAAGATGTTTTAGACTATAAAGTCATCGGATGTGATGATGATTTAGCAGAACTTTTTAAAAAATATAAGTTGGCAATAGTAACTGTAGGGCAGATACAATCAAGCACTCTACGAGTAAAACTTTTTACTCTTTTAAAAGATATAGGCTACATATTGCCTCCTATCATTTCCCCATTAGCATATCTCTCTAAACACGCTACTATTGGAGAAGGAACTATTATTATGCATCATGCATTAGTCAATGCAAATGCAAAAGTTGGTAAAAACTGCATTATAAACACAAAGGCTCTTATTGAACATGATGCAGTAGTAGAAGACAACTCTCATATAAGCACAGGAGCTATTATAAATGGTGGTGTTGTAGTAAAAGAGAGTAGTTTTGTAGGAAGTAATGCGACTTCAAAAGAGTATATTGAAATAGATGGCTTTATAAAAGCAGGGAGTGTGGTAAAATGAGTGTTTTTATTATAGCTGAAGCGGGGGTAAATCATAATGGTTCAATAGAAGTAGCAAAAAAACTTATAGATGTGGCAGTAGAAGCTGGGGTAGATGCTGTAAAGTTTCAAACATTCAAGGCTGAAAAACTTGTCTCAAAAGATGCCCAAAAAGCTACCTATCAAAAAGAGAATATGAATAGCAGTGATAATTCACAATTTGCTATGCTAAAAAAATTAGAATTAGATGTAGAGACACATTATGAATTAATAAGCTATTGTAAAAGTAAAAATATTATGTTTCTCTCAACTCCTTTTGACCATGAAAGTATAGATATGCTTAATAATTTAGGGTTAGAAATATTTAAAATACCAAGTGGGGAGATAACAAATCTTCCTTATCTCAGACATATTGGCACTTTAAATAAAGAGGTCATTCTCTCTACGGGTATGGCTGACATCGGTGAGATAGAGGATGCTTTGGATGTTCTTATAAACGCAGGAACAAAAAGAGAAAATATCACAGTGCTACACGCAAATACAATGTATCCAACACCTATGGAAGATGTTAATCTTAATGCTATGGTTACTATTGGCAACAGTTTTGATATTGCGTTTGGATATAGTGACCATACATTAGGGATAGAGGTGGATATAGCTGCCGTTGCTATGGGTGCAAGTGTGATAGAGAAACACTTCACTTTAGATAAAACTATGCAAGGACCTGATCACAAAGCTTCACTAGAACCAGATGAGTTAAAAGCGATGGTAAAAGCTATACGAAATATAGAAATTGCATTAGGCAGTAAAGTCAAAAAACCAACTCCAAGTGAAAAGCCAAATAGAGAGGTGGCAAGAAAATCTATTGTAGCTCAAAAACCAATCAAAAAGGGTGAAAAGTTTAGTGAAGATAATCTTACTGTAAAAAGACCAGCAACAGGAATAAATCCAATGCGATGGGATGAAATAGTTGGAACTATCGCTCAAAAAGAGTATAAAGAGGATGCGTTAATATGAATGATTTAAGTGTTATAGATAATAGTGATATTGAGAATAAAATTTTTACAATTCGTGGTGTTCAAGTTATGCTTGATAGAGATTTAGCTTCATTTAATCAAGCAGTAAAAAGAAATATACAAAGGTTTCCACAAAATTTTAGGTTTCAACTAACAAAAGAAGAATTAGATGACTTAAGGTCACAAAATGTGACCTTTAAAGAAAACTTAAATACTAAATATCTTCCATACGCTTTTACTGAATTTGGTGTATCTATGCTAAGTGCTGTATTAAAAAGTGATATTGCTATAGAGATAAGTATTAAAATAATTGAATCTTTTGTAAATATGAGAAAAATTATTAGCTCAAATTCTCTTATGTATGAGCGATTTGAAAGAATAGAGCAGAGACTCTCTATCCATGATGCAAATTTTGAAAAAATATTTAAGGCTATAGAAGATAAATCACTGCAACCTCAGCAAGGGATATTTTACAATGGAGAGATATTTGATGCATATACTTTTGCTACTAATTTAATAAAAAGTGCAAAAAAATCTATTGTCTTGATTGATAATTATATTGATGAAACGACATTAACAATTTTAAGTAAAAATCAAAAGAGTAATACAACAATCTACACTTCTAAAATTTCTAAACAATTACGATTAGATATTGAAAAATACAATCAACAATACAAAAAGATAGAACTAAAAAAGTTTAATTTATCCCATGATAGATTTCTTATAATTGATGATGCAGAGGTATATCATATTGGAGCTAGTTTAAAAGATTTGGGTAAAAAATGGTTTGCATTTTCAAAGATGGATATAAACTCTTTTGAGATTATGAGGAAGCTACAATGAGTAAAAGAAAAATATGTGTAGTAACAGGCACTCGTGCTGAATATGGGCTTTTGTATTGGCTGATGAAGGAGATAGAAGCTGATGATGCTTTAGAGTTGCAACTTATCGTTACAGGTATGCATCTAAGCCCTGAGTTTGGATTTACATATAAGGAGATAGAGAAGGATTTTAAAATCAATAAAAAGATAGAGATGCTTCTCTCTTCTGATACATCCATTGGCATCTCAAAATCAATGGGCTTGGCACAAATCTCTTTTGCTGAAGCATATAAAGAGTTGCAACCTGATATCTTAGTAGTGCTTGGAGATAGATATGAGATATTTTCCGCGGTAAGTGCTGCGATGATAGCTCGTATCCCTATAGCACATCTGCATGGTGGAGAGACTACAGAGGGGGCATTTGATGAGTCTATTCGCCACTCTATAACAAAAATGAGTCACCTGCATTTTACGGCTACAGATGAGTATAGAAACAGAGTAATTCAGTTAGGCGAAGATCCAAGTAGAGTCTTTAATGTTGGTGGTATGGGTATAGAAAATATTAAAAGGCTTAAACTACTTACAAAAGAGGAGTTTGAAAAGTCAATAAATTTTAGACTTAATAAAAAAAATATTTTAGTTACTTTTCACCCTGTTACTTTAGAAAACGCTACTGCAAAAGAGCAATTTCAAGAGTTGTTAAATGCTATAGATAGATTAGAAGATACAAATATAATCTTTACAAAAGCAAATAGTGATACGGATGGTAGAGTTATAAACGCAATGATAGATGAGTATGTAGGTAAAAATAGTGATAAATCAGTAGGCTTTACCTCCTTAGGACAACTAAGATATTTAAGTGCTTTACAATATATGGATGCAGTGGTAGGCAATAGCTCAAGTGGATTAGCAGAGGCACCTAGCTTTAAGATAGGAACAATAAACATCGGAGATAGGCAAAAAGGTCGTATAATGGCAGAAAGTGTTATTAATTGTAAAGCTGATGCAAAGAGCATCACAAATGCTTTTAAAAAATTATATTCAGATGATTTTATGAAAATAGTGAAGCTATCAACTAATCCTTATGGTGATGGATGTGCAAGTTTTAAGATAATAGAAGAGTTAAAAAAGATTGATTTAGAAAATATTTTAAAAAAATCTTTTTTTGATTTAGAGGTTGAAAATGAATAATTTAACAATAGTAATGTATCACTATATAAGAGATTTAAAAAACTCACGATACCCAGATATAAAAGGTTTAGATATTAATTTATTTAAAGAGCAAATTAATTATATGCGAAGATACTATCATATAATCACTATGGAAGAAGTAATATATAGTATTGATAATCAAACAAAGATACCAGAAAAGTCAATATTACTAACATTTGATGATGCTTACAATGACCATTATAACAATGTATTTCCTATTTTAGATAAATATAAACTTCAAGGTAGTTTTTATACACCATCAAAAGCTATTACAGAACATACTGTATTAGATGTAAATAAAATCCATTTTATTTTAGCTTCAGTTAAAGATAAATTGATTATTGTTAAAGACCTTAAAGAGTTAGTGAAAAGTTATCAAAAAGACTATCATCTTGAAGATTTTGATTTTTATTATAAAAAATTAGCACAAGCATCTAGGATGGATACAAAGGATGTAATATTTATTAAAAGATTACTTCAAGTTGAATTAACAGAAGAGCTTCGAATGAAAATTGTTGATACTCTTTTTGAAAAATATATAGGAATGAGTGAGAAATCTTTTAGTAGAGAACTATATATGAATGAAGAACAGTTAAAGCATCTAATAAGAAATGGTCATCATATTGGAAATCATGGATATAATCATTACTGGTGGAATAGTTTAACTAAACAAGAAATGAAACAAGAATTAGATTTATCTATTGGCTTTTTACAAAAGATAGGTGTAGATATGAATAATTGGACAGCTTCTTACCCATATGGATCTTATGACAATCAATCAATTAAAATGCTTAAAGAAAGAGGTTGCAAATTAGCAGTCACTACAGAAGTTAATATTGCTACAACAAATAAAAATAAAAGATTTATTATTCCAAGATTAGATACAAATGATATACCAAAAGATTCAAAGGCTAAAACAAATGATTGGTATAATAGAGCGTAACATTTTTTTATTTTTAATGCAATCTATAATATTTTTTAAATTTATAAATAAAGGAGTTAATTAAATAATGAATACAAATATAATAGAAATGTTTCAAAAAAATGTACAAAAATACCCAGAAAAGGTGGCAATAATCTATGAAAACACACAATATAGCTACAAACAGGTAGAACAAGATATTAAAAAGACTTCCTTCTACTTTGAAAATATTGGTATAAAACCGGATATACATGTACTTTTATTATTAAACAATTCATATGAGTTTGTAATATCTATGTTAGCACTGGCTAATATTGGTGCTGTTTTGGTTCCCCTGAGTACAACATTAAAACCAAAAGCTATATCTAAGGCTGCAAAATCAACTGACGCTTTGTATGTCATCACATTCAACTCAATTGCAATAAAACTTAAAAATAGCAAAGAATTTTGCATGAAAGAATCTAGTATTGTAACACTTGATTTAAATGCATACACGGACACAGATACAAATAATTATCAACTTAATCAAAATAAAATTTTACCTAGCCAAGATTATATTCTTACAATGACATCAGGTTCTACTGGAGAACCGAAGCCTATTGTATTCACACAAGAAACAAAAATAAATCGTGCAATACTAGCAGCTAAAAATCTTTATAATTTAGATGAAAATGAGATTATTCTTACAGCTTCACCACTCTATCATTCAATGGGACAAAGACTTGTTCTATTACCACTATTAATTGGTGCAACCTCTATAATATTGAACAAGTTTACACCAAAATTATGGTTAGATGCAGTGCAAAAACACCAAATAACTTTTACAATCGCAATAGCATCTCATCTAGAAATATTGCTTAATGCTTTGAATGATGTTTATAATATTAGTTCTCTAAAATCAATTGTTTCATCATCTTCATTACTAAAAGAGGATATAAAACAGAAATGTATATCAAAATTTAATTGTGATTTTCATGAGTGTTATGGAGCTTCAGAAGTAGGTATAGTAACAAACTTAGCTCCTCAAGATTGCAAAGAAAATCTTAGTAGCGTTGGAAAAGCCTTGGAGTTTGTAGATTTAAAAATTGTTGATGAAAAAAAGCAGGAAGTTCAAACTGGAATTATCGGCGAAATTATTTGTAAAAGTGATACAGCTTTTTCTCGATACTATAAGAATAAGGAACAAACAAATAAAAGTGTTATAGACGGTTATTTTTATACAGGAGATTTGGGTTATTTAGACGATAAAGGATATTTATCTTTTAGTGGCAGAAAAAAAGATCTAATTATCGTTGGAGGTACAAATGTTTACCCTGCAGATATTGAAGAAATTATCGAAAAGGTCGATGGTATAAGGGAGTGTTGTGTTATCGGAGTTGAAGATCAATATTTTGGTGAGGCTATTGTGGCTGTCATTGTTACAGATGATGAAAATTTTAACCTTAAAAAAGTTAGATTAGCTTGTGCTAAAGAGTTGGCTGACTATCAACAACCAATGGCTTATGAAATTATTGCTAATATTCCAAAAAATAATTTAGGGAAAGTGATGAGACACAAAATTAAAGAGATATTTATAGGTTATGATGCAACAAAAGCATTAAGAAAAATGATGAATAGATAACATGGATTACAAACAAAACAGTCGCTTTAAGTTAGCTTTTATTGGTGGAAGTCTAGAATCTATTGCAGGGTATCCCCATCTCATAGCTTCTCAGATGGATAACAGATTTGAAGTTATAGCTGGAGTATTTAGTTCCAATAAAGAAATCAATCTACAAACAGCACAAAACTGGAAAATACCATCAGTATATAATACATATCAAGAACTCTTAAAAAATGAACGCTCAAATATAGATGCCGTAGTGATATTGATCCCAACTCCCTTGCACTCTAAAATCATCTTGGAACTTTTAAAACAAAACATTCCTATTATTTGTGAAAAACCTTTAGTGAGTTCACTAAATGAACTAAATGCCATTAAAGAGATATTTGATGAGCAAAAGAACTTTTTGGTCGTAACGAACAATTATAGTGCTTATCCTATGGTAAGAGAGTTGCAGCAAAAGATTGAAAATAATGTGCTTGGAAAAATACTTCACATTAGATTGAAAATGCCACAAGAGAGTTTTTTAAGACCACCTAAAAGTGTAAAATACCCACAAAAATGGAGATTAAAAGATGATTTTATACCTATGATTAGTTTAGATTTAGGTTCTCATCTACACCATTTAACATATTTTTTGCTTCAAGAAGAACCAAGTCAAATTATTGCTATTTACGATAGCTTTTCAAAATATAATATTGTTGATGATGTGAATATATCATTGAAATATGAGAGTGGTATTCGAGGAAACCTATGGTTAAGTAAAACAGCAATTGGACAGAGGAATGGACTAAGTATAGAAGTATATGGAGATAAAGCAAGTGCTTTATGGCATCAGGAGAATCCTGAAAAATTAGAAATATCTTATGCAAGTGGACAGAAAACTATTCTTGATAGAGGGAGTGACATGGAAATGCCTTCAAATAAACTTTATAATCGTATGACACCAGGTCACCCAGCAGGTTTCATTGAAAGTTTTGCCAATCTTTACAATGATATAGCAAATTCTCTTGAAGAGTTTTATAACAATCAAAAATATACAAATAAGTATGTTTATAGTTTTGAGCATGCATCAAATGGTATAAAACTACTACATGCTGCAAGTATATCAAACCAACAACAACAATGGATATCAATGGAGGAAATAATAAATGAGTAAATATGAAAAATTTTTAGTTGATTATATTATTGAAAAAAATGGAATTGATATTAATAGTATCAACATTAATAACAATATGTTTGAACAGGGTTACATCGATTCGCTGGGTATTTTTACTCTTTTTGTTCTAATAGAGGAGGAGTTTGATATTGATATGTCACTTGATGATGTTGCAAACTTTAACATCAAAACAATTAAACAATTAGCACAGTTTATTCAATCTAAGAGTGTATTATGATAACTATTTCTAGAGCTACCATTCAAGACACAAAAGCGATTATGTGTTTTATGAATAATGTGTGGAAGGAGGGACATATTCTTTCAAAACACAAAGAGTTATTTTTACATGAATTTCAAGATGGTGAAAATCTTAATTTTATTGTTGCAAAAGATCACGAGAAAAATATCATAGGGATTTTTGGCTTTATCAAATATAACTATACCGAAAACCCTGATATGGCAGGTTCATTATGGAAAGTAGATCCAAAAGTAAAAGAACCCCTTTTGGGATTAAAACTTAGAGAATATTTTAAAAAAAATATAAAACACCGATTTTTCGCAGCTCCAGGAGCTGGATTACAGACAAAACCAATCTATAAAATTATCAAGGTGAACTGGGCAAAGATGGAGCAATTTTATATTGCGAATCCCACAATAAAAAATTTTAAAATAGCAAAAAATCCATTACTTAAAAAGATAACAACTTTTTCAAAGAAAACTGTTAGTATTTTAAAAGTTGAAGATGTAACAAAGCTAAAATCATTTGTATTTGATAATAAAGAAAGTGTACCTTATAAAGATTTTACTTATTTTATAAAAAGATTTGTTTCCTATCCAATCTATAAATATGATATTTTTACTGTTATGCAAAATGATACTATAAAAAATATTTTTGTTTGCAGAAGTGTATCAGCAAATGGTGCAAAGGTATATAGAATTGTTGACTTTTATGGACAGCTCGATTATATAAAGGAAATTGCATATTTTTTTTATAATTACATCATTGAACATAATTTTGAATATGTTGATTTTATTGCTTATGGCTTTGATAAAAAACTTTTGGAAGATGCTGGTTTTAGTCCATTAGATTTTAATAACGATAGTGTTGTTATCCCAAACTTTTTTGAACCTTTTATGCAAAAGAACACTCCAGTTTACTGTGTTTGGGATAAAACGCACTTAACCTTTAGACAATGCAAAGCAGACGGTGATCAAGATAGACCAAACGAGCTAAAATATGAAAAGCTATAGAAATATACTTCTGCAACCCTCATCGACTATTAAAGAGGCTCTCCAAATTATAGAGAGTGGTGCTATGAAGATAGCTTTGGTAGTTGATGCAGATGAAAAATTGATAGGAACGCTCACCGATGGAGATATAAGAAGAGGTTTATTAAATAGCCTCTCTTTAGAAGATAGTATTGAGAGTATCATTTTTAGAAATCCAACAGTTTGCTATACAAAGGATACAAAAGAGCATATTTTAGCAGTAGCAATAGAGAAAAAACTCTATCAAGTGCCTATTTTAAATAGTGAAGGCAAAGTTGTTGGGGTGGAAGAGGTAGATAGACTCTTGAAACCATCTATAAAAACAAATAGTGTTGTGCTTATGGTTGGAGGATTAGGCACTCGTCTGAGACCATTGACAGAAGATACTCCAAAACCTATGCTCAAAGTGGGAAATAAGCCTATACTTGAGACTATTATACGCAACTTTAAAAAATATGGTTTCGTAAATATTATTTTGAGTGTAAGTTATAAGTCTGAAATAGTTGAAGAGTATTTTAAAGATGGAAGTGGTTTTGGCGTAAAAATAGAGTATATTCATGAAGATAAACGCATGGGAACAGCTGGAGCACTTACGCTTCTGCAAGAGAAGTTAAACGAACCATTTTTTGTAATGAATGGGGATTTGCTTACAAATATAAATTTTGAATATATGATGGAGTATCATCTCTCAAATAGGGCTATGGCTACTATGGGTGTGAGAGAGTATGATTTTCAAATACCTTATGGTGTTGTCAATATTGAAAATAAAAACATTGTAAGTATAGAGGAGAAGCCAACATATAAATTTTTTGTGAGTGGTGGTGTTTATATCTTAAATCCTTCTGCAATAGAATATATTCCAAAGAATAGCTTTTATGACATGCCAACACTTTTTGAAAAACTTATAGCAGAGAAAGAAAAAAGTATCTCTTTTCCTATTCATGAGTATTGGCTTGATATTGGTCGTATAGAGGAGTTTGAAAAAGCGAATGACGAATTTTATGAGGTCTTCTCTTGAAAGCACTTCTTATAGGGTATGGTTCTATCGGAAAAAGACATGATGAGGTGTTATCAAATTTTTCAGAGATAGCATCTATTGATATAGTTACAAAACAAGCCATAGAGGGTAGAACAACATATAAATCACTCCAAGAGATAGAAAATATCTCACAATATAGTTATTTTATAATAGCATCTGAAACTATAAAGCATTATCAGCAGTTAGCCTATTTAGATATGCATCTAAAAAATAAAACCATCTTTTGTGAAAAACCACTTTTTGCATCAAAAAGAGCGTTAGAAATAGTCCATAATGAAGTCTTTGTAGGGTATGTCTTACGATTTCATCCTCTACTTGTAAAACTAAAAACTCTTCTTCAAAATGAAACAGTTATTAATGTAAATATAAAATGTGGGCAGTATCTCCCTGCTTGGCGACCAGAGAGAGATTATAGAGAATCATATAGTGCCAAAAAAGAGGAAGGTGGTGGAGTATTGCTTGATTTGAGTCATGAGATTGACTATCTGCAATGGCTTTTTGGAAAAATGAAAGAGATAAAAAGCTATCAAGTAAAAATCTCTGATTTGGAGATTGATTCTGATGATATAACGCTTCTTATTGGAAAAACAGATAAAAATATAATGGTTTCTCTTTCACTAGACTATATAAGTAAAATCTCTCATAGAAGAGTTCATGTCGATACGATTGAGAGTAGTTATGCACTTGATTTTATTACAAATAGACTCATAAAAAAAGATAGAAATGGAGTCGAAGAGCTCTATAGCATAGCAAATTTAGAGAGAAATTTTATGTTTGAAAAGATGCATCAATCAATTCTAACAGATAAAAAAAATATCTGTAGTTTTAATGAGGGATTGGATGTTATGGATACAATAGCAACAATACAAGGGGAGAATAGATGAGTAAAATTTTATGCACAATTTGTGCAAGAGGTGGCTCCAAGGGTGTGAAAAATAAAAATATCAAAGTAATTAATGGCAAGCCATTAATTGCTTATACAATAGAACAAGCAAGAGAGTCTGGACTATTTGAGCATATTGTTGTAAGCACTGACTCTGATAATATAGCCGATATTGCTAAAAAGTATGGTGCAGAACTCTTTTTTAAACGCCGTGCAGAGCTAGCAAGTGACAGTGCTGGGAAACTAGATGTTATACGCGATGCATTTATAAGAAGTGAAGAGCATTACAATACTACTTTTGATTATCTAATAGACCTTGATGCTACTGCTCCTCTGCGAAATGTTGCAGATATTACAAATGCCTTGAAGCAGTTTTTAGAAAATAATAATGATAACTTAATAACTGCTATGCCTTCACGAAGAAGTCCCTATTTTAATCTTGTAGAAGTCGATAAAAATGGAAAAGTCTCTCTCTCTAAACCTTTAGAGAGTAGTATTGTAAGACGACAAGATGTTCCTAAAAGTTATGATATGAATGCCTCTATTTACATTTGGAAAAGAGATGTTATTTTAAATGAAAAGAGTCTTTTTTTAGAAAAAACAGGACTCTATGTAATGCCTGAAGAGAGATCAATCGATATAGATAGTGAATTAGACTATAAATTTGTAGAATTTTTAATGAAGGAAAAGAGTGTTAAGTAATCAAGTCATCGTTATAACTGGTGGAGCTGGACTTATAGGGCAAGCATTTGTCAAAGCTGTTGTAGAGCAAAATGGTATAGCTATTATTGCAGATATAAACAAAGAAATTGGGAAAAAAGTAAAGAAAAATTTGTCAAAAGAGTTACACAGTGAGAATATAGAGTTTATAAAACTCGATATAACATCGAAAAAATCATTAAAAAAATGTATTGAAAAATTAGATAAAAAATATGGAAAAATAGATGCTTTAGTCAATAATGCTTATCCTAGAAACAAAAATTATGCCCGACATTTTTTTGATGTTGAATATGGTGATTTTGTAGAAAATTTAGGCTTAAATCTTGGAGGTTATTTTATAACTTCACAACAATTTACTCAATATTTTCAAAAACAAAAGTATGGCAATATTATAAATATATCCTCAATATATGGCGTGATAGCTCCAAAATTTGAAATATATAATGGCACATCTATGACAACACCTATTGAGTATGTAGCTATAAAATCAGGACTGATTCATTTAACAAAATATATGGCAAAATATTTTAAAGGTATGAATATAAGAGTAAATAGTATTAGCCCCGGTGGCATACTTGATAATCAACCAGAGCCATTTTTACAAGCATACAAAGAGCAGTGTTTGAATAAAGGTATGCTAGATAAGAGTGATTTAAAAGGAACATTAATCTATCTACTCAGTGATATGAGCCACTATGTGAATGGACAAAATATTATTGTAGATGATGGGTTTGTTTTGTAAATTGCAATTTGAAGAGTGTGATTTCAGCACTCTTCTAAAATATCTCTCAAGCTACTTTGCTCTTTCTTTATTTTATTCCAACTTTTTAATGCTTTTTTTACAAAATCTTCATAAAATTTTTCATCTCTTTTCTCTATAAGTTCTGAAACAGTTGCAACAAAGTTTTGAGATTCTTCTTCACTATAAAGCACAATAGGTTTTTGTTTATTTATCATCTCATCTATGGTATGTTCATAAGTAGCTGAAACAGAATCAACATAGATATCTATAATCCAACCAAAGAGATGTTTATCAAAACTATCCATAAAGGTAAATCTATTTGTATCCATATTAAATCTCTCTATTTTCTGCTTTATACCAGCTGTATCGCCACTGCCACATATAAAATAGATAGCGTTGGGATTTTTTTTCATAATCAATGCTATATCTTGCATATAGGCATCATTATCTATTCTCTGCACTCCATCTATTGTTCCTAGAATAACACTCTCTTCACCCATTTGTTGCAAAAAAGATTTTTTAATTTTTTGAGCCTGTTCTTCTATCTCGGCAGTTCCAATTAAAAATTCACTTTGCTCATAAATAGTAAAAATTTTCAGTTTTCTATTCTCTTTATAGGCAATTTTATGAGAGATTTGCATCTCTATATTATTCATTGCCCTTACATCTCCATGAAATGACCAAAAAAGTTGTTGTTTGGCACTACGCGTTGCAAAAAGAAAGTTAGAGATAGTATTTGGAGTAGTGGTAATAATAGCAATTGGAGCATCCTTTAAAATCCTTTCTCTTAAAACAAGTGCTTTTTCAAGCAAATCTCCTTTTGGCACTCTTTTAGCAAGAGAATAGATACTACATCCATTTGCTATACACTGAGTAATAAGTAACTCACTATTTGTTTCTGTCTCATTGAGAGAGTAGATACAAAAGGAACACTCCTCTAAAGATGAAGTAAGAGATAGTATGGCTCTTCCTACTTCATTATCAGCTAAGGTATCTACAATAATACCTATCTGCTTTTTTCCATTTGGAATTTCCGACTCGATAGGAGGCAATTTTTCTTGTTCTGCCCATTGTGCATAAAAAAGAGAAGAATTTTTCTCTATAGTTGCATCCATGCCTTGAAGTGAATCAACCATAGCGTAGAGTTGCATCTGTAAAGCAATATCATTTCGTTTGATAGACTCTTCAAGTAATATACGCATTGCATCAAGAGCTTGTAAACCTACAAAATTTTTAATATTTTCCAAGATATTTTTCTGTTCTTCAAAGGAGAGTCCAAAAAAATATTCTTTATCAAGCAGCTCATTTAGGAGAATTTCTCTCTCTTGTGCCTCTAATTGCAGAGTATGCTCTATAAAATTAAAGGTATATCGGAGTTGTATGCTAGCAGAGGATGCAGAGAAGAGAAAAGTGCGTTTTAAAAATGCAACAACACCCTTTTTACTCTCACCGTTAAGGATATCAAATATAAAGATAACAATATTTAACAGCTCTTTTTCTACCTTTTGGAGATTTGGATAACACTCTTTTAGAGGAGTTATGTTTTTTCTATAAGCTTCCATTGGTTTAATATCTAAAAATTGTGCATTATTAAAGAGCTCTATAAAACCATTAGGAGGAATATCTCCCTTACTTACATAGAGTAGAAGTGTTAATTCTCTAATCTTTTCTAAAAGTTCTAAAGTTCCATCTGTTTTACAAAACTCTCTTACAAGAGCATTTAAATCTTCTATTGTATATCTTTGCATTTTGACTCTTTTTCTAAGGATTATTGTTAATAGATTAGGTCTTGTTTTTAAAAATGGGACTTAAGTCCCATCAAGAAATAATCCTATTCTCCAATTATTGGAGAAGCTTCATTACATTTTGTTGCACAGCATTTGCCTGACTCATTGCATACGCACCTGATTTTGCAAGAATATTATGTTTTGAAAAGTTAGCACTCTCTGCCGCAAAATCGACATCACGAATTTGTGATTCAGCAGCAGTTACATTTACTTGTGTTACTGAAATATTTCGCACAGTTGATTCAAGTTGGTTTTGTGTAGAACCGATATTAGAACGGATAGCATCCATCTGTTTTAAGGCACTATCAACAGTTCTAATCGCTTTTTCAGCTCCCTCTCTTGATGTTACATCAATTTGACTTAGAGTGCTATCTACCTCTTTTGAGAGTTTTGCATCTGATGCAAAACCAATATGAGATGCTCCTGCACTTACACGAACTGTATGGTCTGAAACAAGTGTAATCTCACCTGTATTTACTGCTTGAGCTTGTCCTGTAATAGCAGAGACTGCAGTATTACCACTTACTTTAATATCACTACCATCTTGAGCAGTTAATATTAGTTTACCACCCTCTTCAGTAGCGACAACACCAGTTTTGTCTGTTTGTGCATTGATAGCATTCATAAGAGCATGATCGGAATCGCTCCCTTTTACTACTACTTTTCCAATATCAATATCATTAATTGTTAAGTCCCCAGCACTAATAGTTCCTGATGTTATAGCAGCAGTTGCGGCTTTTTGCGTTGTTGCAATAGCAGTTACCTCTGTCTGTGTAGAGACAGCATTAATAGCAATAGCTTTTGCCCATGCAGAGTCAGCAGAGTGTGCAATACTTACAGTATCACCCTCTTTACCTGTGTCAGCGACAGTCGAACCAACTGCTACAGCAGCAGTCAATTCATCTGTATTAATAGTCATCGCACCAGCAGTTAAAGCCACTGTATCTACTGCAACTGATCCTGTAGCATCCACATGACGACCAATAGTATCTGTCTGTCCATTAGCGATACTAATACCTACTGTTTCATTAGAGTATGCACCAATGTGAAAGCTTTTGTTTTGAAAACTTCCATCAAGCAGTTTTTGCCCATTAAATGAAGTAGTTTTAGCAATATTATTTGCCTCTTGAAGCAGTTTTGTAATGTCATTTTGAATAGCAGTTCGAGAATCTTTATTCTGTCCATCAGAAGCTGCTTGAATTGCTTTTGTTCTTACAGTATTAAGAATATTCTCATACTCATTTAAAGCACCATCAGCAGTCTGAGCCACCCCAACCCCATCGTTTGCATTACGAATTGCTTGTCCAAGCCCACTTGCTTGTGATTTTAATTGGTTTGCAATAGCCATTCCAGAAGCATCATCAGCGGCTGTATTAATACGAAGACCTGAACTCAATCTCTGTAAGCTTTTATCCAAAGCACGATTGTTTTGCACTGCATTGGCATGTGCATTCATCGCCCCAATATTTGTGTTAATTCTAAATCCCATAATAAATCCTTTCGGGTTAAAAAGCCTCTTGCTTTCTATAGATTTTGTTATTCAGCGTAATACATTTGCCAAAAAAACAGGCACTAAAGTATCAATAACTGATTTCAAAACTCTATAAGCATATTTAGTTCCACTTTGGAGATATAGGATAGCAGTATTTAAGAATAGAAGAATAATGAGACCACTGTACAGTATGAATGCCCATAATATCGATAGGTTGTTTATAGACAAGGCAAACTCTTGCAGGACTAACTAGTTAATTCAAAAGAGTTTAACGAAGTATATAAGCAACCTATCGATACCCGTAGGGAAGCCTAGTTTTGGGCAATCTTTGCAAGATAAAGTTTTTCGAATTAACTGGTTAGTCCTTCAAAATTTATATTACAAATCTTACCCAAAACTAGGCTTTTATGGGCATTCATACTGTGCAGTGGTCTCATAATAGAGCTTCAAAAGAAGAAGCTCTAAAGAAGAAAACTATTGGAGAAGTCTCATTACATTTTGTTGCACAGAGTTCGCTTGACTCATAGCATACGCACCCGATTTTGCAAGAATATTATGTTTTGCAAAATTTGCACTCTCTGCAGCAAAATCAACATCACGAATCTGTGATTCAGCAGCAGTTACATTTACTTGTGTAACTGTAATATTTCTTACAGTTGATTCAAGTTGATTTTGTGTAGAACCGATATTTGAACGAATGGCATCCATCTGTTTTAAAGCACTATCAACAGTTCTTATCGCTTTTTCAGCACCATCTCTTGTAGTTACATCAATTTTACTTAGAGTGCTACCTACCTCTTTTGAAAGTTTTGCACCACTTACAAAACCAACATGAGAAGCACCTTTAGTCATCTGTACTGTATGATCTGATACGAGTGTAATATCACCTGTATCAACACCTTGAGCTTGTCCTGTAATACCAGAGACTGCAGTCGCACCACTTATAACCATATCACTACCATCTTGAGCAGTCAGTATTAATTTTCCACCCTCTTCTGTAGCCACAACACTTGTTTTGTCCGTTTGTGAATTAATAGCATTCATAAGAGCATGATCAGAATCACTCGCTTTTACTGTGACTTTTCCAATGTCAATTCCATTGATTGTAAGCTGTCCAGCACTAATAGTTCCCGATGTTATAGCAACAGAAGCAGTCTTTTGCGTTGTTGCTATAGCCGTTACTTCAGTCTGCGTAGAGACAGCATTAATAGCAATAGCTTTTGCCCAAGCAGAGTCAGCTGAGTGTGCAAGACTTACGGTATCACCAGCTTTACCAGTATCAGCAGAAGTTGCACCAACTTTTACAGCAGCAGTCAATGCATCTGTATTGATTGTTAAATCACCAGTGTTTAAAGCCAAAGTATCTACTGCAACAGATCCACTAGTATCCACATGACGACCAATAGTATCTGTTTGCCCATTAGCAATACTAATTCCTATTGTTTGATTGCTATAAGCACCAATATGAAAGTTTTTATTCTGAAAACTTCCATCAAGGAGTTTTTGTCCATTAAAAGAGGTAGTTTTAGCAATATTATTTGCCTCTTGAAGGAGTTTTGTGATGTCACTTTGGATAGCAGTACGAGAGTCTTTATTTTGTCCATCAGAAGCTGCTTGGATTGATTTGGTTCTTACAGTATTAAGAATATTTTCATACTCATTTAATGCACCATCTGCTGTCTGCATAACCCCAACACCATCATTTGCATTACGAATAGACTGACCCAAACCACTTGCTTGCGCTTTTAGTTGATTGGCAATAGCCAGTCCAGAAGCATCATCAGCAGCAGTATTAATACGAAGACCTGAACTCAATCTTTGTAAACTTGTATCTAAAGCACGATTATTTTGCACTGCATTAGCATGTGCATTCATAGCTCCAATATTTGTGTTAATTCTAAATCCCATAATAAATCCTTTCGGGTTAAAAAGCCTCTTGCTTTCTATAGATTTTGTTATTCAGCGTAATACATT
>FPHH01000057.1_pt1 | contig 23265 bp, 15 predicted proteins | sample 1057331 | NCBI WGS metagenome assembly FPHH01 (sample SAMEA4473311, study PRJEB15554) | hydrothermal vent metagenome | biome: marine basaltic hydrothermal vent biome; feature: marine hydrothermal vent; material: water | place: Pacific Ocean | collected 2011-06-14/2011-07-23 | depth 1155 m
TTGAATCTCTAAGATACGACCAGCAAAGATATTTTTCTTACCTTTTTTCTCAACAGTTAAAAGCCCCTCTTTAATTGCTTGATGAGGAATAGCATTTACAAGGTCACGAAGTGTAATACCTGGTTGCATCTCTCCCTTAAACTTAACAAGCACAGACTCTGGCATTGTAAGAGGCATAGAACCAGTTACACCAGCAAACGCAACAATTCCTGACCCACCAGGAAAAGAGATACCAATAGGGAAACGAGTATGACTATCTGCCCCAGTTCCCACTGTATCTGGAAGCACCATTCTATTTAACCATGAGTGAATAACACCATCCCCTGGACGAAGAGCAACACCAGAACGGTTTGCTATAAAGTCAGGAAGCGTATGATGCATTGTTACATCTGAAGGTTTTGGATATGCCGCAGTATGACAAAATGATTGCATTACTAAATCAGCATTAAAACCAAGTGCTGCAAGTTCTTTAATCTCATCTCTCGTCATAGGTCCTGTTGTATCTTGAGAACCTACTGTGCTCATTTCAGGCTCTACATACATACCTGGACGAACACCAGCTAAACCAGAAGCTTTCCCAACCATTTTCTGTGCAAGAGTATATCCCTTTCCATTATCTTCAGGTTGCTCAGCTTTAAGGAAAATATCAGATGGTCCAAAGCCTAAAACACTACGCGCTTTTGAAGTAAGACCACGACCAATAATTAAAGGAATACGCCCACCAGCACGAACTTCATCAGTAATTGTATTTGGACGAAGTGTAAATGTTGCAATACATTTACCATTTTTATGTGCTTCTCCTTTATATGGATAGATATCAATCACATCACCTGTTTCCATTTGTGACACATCAAGCTCTAAAGGAAGTGCACCAGAATCTTCTGCAGTTGCAAAGAAGATAGGAGCAATAATGCCACCTAGAATTACACCACCTGTGCGTTTATTTGGAACACCTGGAATATCTTCACCAAGATGCCATTGCACAGAGTTAATTCCAGATTTTCTTGATGAACCAGTTCCAACAACATCACCAACATAAGCAACAGGATGTCCAAGCTCTTTTAATCTGTTAATAGTCCCTATTGGGTCTTCCATTTTTGCTGCAAGCATAGAGTTTGCATGAAGTGGAATATCTGAACGAGTAAAAGCCTCTGATGCAGGAGATAAATCATCTGTATTTGTTTCACCAGCCACTTTAAATACTGTTACTGTGATTTTTTCAGCTAATGCAGGTTTTGAAGTAAACCATTCAGCTTCTGCCCAAGATGCCAATACTTGACTTGCGGCATTAAGACCTTGTTTATGTAACTCTTCTACATCATTAAATGCATCATATACTAAAAGAGTATGAGAGAGTGCTTCTACTGCTGCTTCTACAACTTTTTTATTTTTTGAAGATAAACAGTTTATTAATGGTTTTACATTATAACCACCAAGCATCATTCCTAACATTGCAACTGCTTCTTCTGGTGCAATTGCCGCAACATGATGCTCTTCAGATGCCACTTCATTTAAGAATGCAGCCTTGACATACGCAGCATCATCAACACCAGGAGAGACACGATTGCGTAAAAGCTCAAGCATCTCTTCTACATTTTCACCTACTTTAATTGATTCAATTACTTCTACAGTCTGTGCAGCAGTAAGTGGTAAAGGTGGAACACCTAAAGCCTCTCTTTGTGCAACATGTTCTTTATACTCTTTAATAAATCCCATAATAATTCCTATATTAAGTTTTAAAAAGTATTATATCTTAAAGATTTGTGACTTAGACAATAGTGTTACACCAAGAAACAGTATAATTTTATTTTAGCAACAATATGTGAGAAAATGTAACACTTTTAGAGATTTCTTTTTTTGAGTTGGGCAACAATAATTGCTCTATCTTTGCCAATGTAATTTTTTTTCAACCACAAAAGATAAGAATCTGGAAGTTCGCTATAGAGCATACCCTTATATTGTCCAAAACTAATCTGTTCTGAATGAGTTATCACCTGAAGCTCTTTTTCACTTACAATGGCATCTATATTTAATGAAGAGAGAAGCTTTTTAAATTCTGTAAAACTAAGTCGCTTTTGAATGGAAAAACAAGCTTTATCGAAATCAAAATATCCATGCCGAACCATAACAAATCTTTGTAGTTCTTGAATCTGTGTAACACTAAGTTGTTCTAAATTTTTCACAAAGACGCTAAAAGAGTTCGGATATCGCGTAAAAAGGAGTTCAATTTTTTGCACTAAAGAATCTCTCTCATCCCTTTTGCATTTGGAGCAGAAAGCACACCCTCTTGCTCCAACTGCTCAATAACTCTAGCAGAACGGTTATATCCTATCTGTAATTTTCTCTGTAGATAGGAGATAGAGGTCTTTTTATCTGTAAGTATAACATTTTTTGCCTCCTCAAAAAGAGGGTCTAACTCCTCATAAGATTCATTTGAAGCACTATTATTATCACTCTCTTCAACCAAAAAGCTTTTATCATAGTTGGCTTCTCGTTGCGATTTTATAAATTCAACAATATTCTCTATCTCCTCTTCTGTTGTCCAAGGTGCATGCAGACGCACAAGACCAGTCGCACCAGGGGGAGTAAAAAGCATATCTCCACGCCCTAAAAGAGACTCTGCTCCAACTTGATCTAAAATAATCTTAGAGTCAATTTTTTGCCCTACTCTATAAGATATTCTTGATGGAAGATTCGCTTTAATAAGACCTGTTACAACATCTACCGATGGACGCTGTGTAGCAACAATAAGGTGAATACCACATGCACGCGATTTTTGAGCAAGACGCGCAATGGAAATCTCTACATCTTTTCCACTTGTCATCATCAAATCTGCAAGTTCATCTATAATAACAACTATATAAGGAAAATGCTCTCCTCCTATTTTTTTAACCTTTTCATTATAATTTTCAATATTTTTTGTGCGACTATCTGCCATCAACTCATAGCGACGCTCCATTTCAGCCACCATATTATTGAGTGCTGCTATTGCTTGTTTTGGCTTTGTAATGACAGGGGTAAGAAGATGTGGAATATCATTATAGATAGAAAACTCAAGCATTTTTGGATCTATCATCAATAAACGCAGTTGATCAGGAGAATTTTTATAGAGTAATGAGAGTATCATAGCATTTATCCCCACACTTTTACCACTCCCTGTTGTTCCTGCTATAAGCAGGTGAGGAAGCTTTTTCAAATCTGTTACAAAAGGTTTCCCTACAATATCTTTTCCAAGTGCAATGGTAAGAGGAGAAGAGGAGTCCTTAAAGAGTTTGTCATCAAGCAACTCTCTTAGATAAATAGTATCTACACTCTCATTTGGTATCTCAATTCCAACAACATCTTTTCCTGGAATTGGTGCTTGAATACGAATTGTCTCAGCAGAAAGAGCCATAGCCAAATCATCTTGTAGATTCAAAATCTTACTTACTTTGACATTTGCAGCAGGTTTAAACTCAAATGTAGAGACAACAGGTCCAGCATAAGTACGCACAACATCACCATCTATTCTAAAATGAGCAAGTTTATCTATAAGATAGCGTATCTTATCATCAAGTTCGCTCTCATCAATTGTGTGTGCATTCACTTTTGGTTTTTGCAAAAATTCTATAGATGGAAGCTCAAAATTCTTAGGTTTTAGGACTTCTCCTTTCTCAATATCTGCTAAAAGCTTTTTATTCTCCTCTAGCTCTTGCACAATTAGCGTCCCTTTTTTCCCCTTCGATTCATCTACATCCTTAGCACTTTTATCACTCTTAGGAGTTGTTTTCTCTATCTTCTCTTTTTGTTGCTCCTTCTGCTCTTTTTTTATATCTTCATCCAAACTTGTAGATCTCTCTATCTCCTCTTGCATAATAATCTCACTCTTTGCAGGAGTTATATTTTGAGTTTTCTCCTCTATTTCAATAGGTTCCTCTTGTGCTACTATTGTTTTTATTTCTCTCTTTTTCTCTCTTTGAGGAAGCTCTAAATTAGCAGTTCTACCTTTTACCAAAGAGAGTGAAAGAGAGAGTAGTTGTGATGAATTTTTTTCTGCAAATATAATGATAGAAATAGAGGTAATTATAAACCAAAAAATCCATAAGCCAAAAATACCAATATAGGGAGAGAGAAAATCAACAAAATCACCTCCAAACTTCCCTCTAAGAGACCCATCTATCAAAAGAGCTTGTCCAAGCAAAAAAGAGTATAAAGATAAAAAAGATGCAACTGTTATTTCTGCTGTTCTAAAATCAAATCGAATACCCTTATAAAAAAAGTATAAAGGCACAAGTGCTAAAAAAGGCCAAATATAAGCAACATAACCAAAATAGAACTTATTATAAAGTGCAAAAACTGCACCATACGAACCAATAAGACCACTATCACCAAAAATTGTAGAGAAGCCACAATAGATAAATAGACCAAATAATATAATATAGCAAGTATCTTTCAAACTAAATAACCTTTTAAATGAACTAAAAAGGAAGTATAGCTAAAAAAATATAGCTATATATTTAAATATAATTTACTAAACTCAGTTTTGAAACTTTTCCTACACTCGAGAGCATTGCTTGATAATTTAAAGTTAATTGTTTTAGTTTTAAAGAAGCCTCTGCAACATCCGTATCAATAACAGAAGAACGAAGAGAAACAGTGCTTATTTCTAAGAGTTGTGTGCGTTGCAAAGATGTATCTAAAGTATTTGATTGTGCCCCTACTTTTGCATGCATACGATTTACATGATTTTCTAAATCGCTTATCTTTTCAATAGCATTTTCTATCCCAATATTTCTCATATCACCACTATTTGCATCTGGATATGTTTTTTGCTCTTGAACTGCTAAAATAGCATCATCAATCATTTTAAAAAAATCAGTTTTTGGATCTCTAATTGCTAAGGCATTATTTGTATTAAATGTTATAACAGAAGGGTCTTTGATAAAATTATCACTATTTTTATCATAGAGTGCAACTGTCGCTTTTGTGTTTGCCGATGTTTTATCACTAAAAGTAATTTTTCCATCATAGCTCAACTCTGTTTTTGCATCACTCCTTGATGCCACTATTGCCCTATCATAATCATCTGCTGTATTTGAGGCAGGAAGATTATCCGTAACAACCATATTTACCACATCCATAAGTTGTTGGTATGTCATTTTATCTGCATCAACTGCCGTTCTAGGAGTATCCATATTAAAAATATCATAACTATTCCCACCTATGGTAAAAGAAGAGCCTCCATTTGAAGCACTTTTCAAATCTATTTGCACATCATAATCATTCCCATTGATATCTTTTCCAACCAACTTCAATGCAGTTCCATCAAGCGTCCCTGCCGTTCCCTTTGAAATATCTGCAACCTCTGAAATTTTTGTGGATGCATTTGCAAAGCTATTATCACTACGAACAATCTGTGGCATATTTGATGCAAGTGTAGCACCATTTTTAGAAAATTCTGTCCTATCATAGACTATTCCTTTGATTTTATTAGCCGCTCCAGCTGTAGAATCTAATTGCGATTTTACAAATTCATGCACAAAGAGATGATTGTCCCCATTTTTTACCGTATTATAATCACTCTCTCCACTATCTAAATCATCTATATCCTCAACACTTGCTCGCCCTGTATCGTCAAAATCAACTGCTCCAACCATATGAAAATCTAACTTACTTGAGCCCTTTTGTTTATCTCTTACAACTATTTGTCCATTGCTATTTAGCTCTACATCTACTAAATGCGTATCACCATCATTGCCATAATCTTTTCCTATCTGCTCCAATAAATCACTTACACTTGCAGTATCATCAAACTCTACTTTATCTTTAAATGTGCTCCCATCACTTTTAGTTCCTCTTATATAAAAATAGTTTTTATTCACAGTATCTTTATCATCATCAATATCACCCATCAAATCTCTAATAGTGCTATCAGCTTTAATAATACCCCCATTTATCAAATCTTTATTAATAACATTAGAAGTAATCTCTTTTTTAATATCTCTCTCTTCTCCAAGAAAGAGATCAGCCCCACTAAGATTATATTGTTGTTGGTTATTTGCTCCAACAAAGGCATTTAATTTGCCATCATTTCCTTGATATTTTCCATCATCAGAGATAGGTTTTGTATCTGTTTTAGAACCTGAAAAAAGATACTTTCCATTTATAGAAGTGTTTGCCAAACTTTTTAAATTTTTTTCTGTTCCCTTGAGTTCATCAGCAATTGCTTCTAAAGAGATAGAATCATTTGTTCCATTTGCAGCCTGAATCAAAAGAGTCTTCATCTTATCGAGTGTATCCGAGACTTCACTCATAACACTATCTGTTTGATTTGCTACCTTATACCCACTCTCTGTGCTCTTCTTCACCTGCCCTAGCGTTGTTATTTCATTGTCCAACCGCATAGTGTCAGTAAAAGTAGTTACATTCTCATATCCATATTGAATTTTTGATCCAGATGCTATCTGTTTATTCACATCAAAAAGCTCATTATTAATTTTTGAATTATTTGTAGCATAAAGACTATGGTAATACATACTTGATGTTACACGCATGATATACCTCCATAATAAAGTATTTTACTCTTTTCAAACAACTATAGCAATAAAAGTTCCACAAAATCTAAAAAAAAATTTTATGCTATAATCACATAAAAAAAGAGTTACAAATGCAAATAAAAGTAAAAGCAATGGGTGAGTATCAAACAAATTGTTATATTGTAACAATAGATGATAAAGATATCATTATTGATCCAGGTGTTGGGGCAACAGAGTGGGTAAAAAAAAATGTTACAAACCCAATAGCCATCTTAAACACACATGGACATTTTGATCATGTATGGAGTAATGCCGAATTACAAAGAGAGTTAGGAGTGAAACTCTATGCTCCAAAAGAGGATGTAATGCTTCTTAAATCCTCTTCATGGATGCCCGATTTACCACCCTCTACACCGGATATTATAGTAGAAGGAGATGAAGAGCTTGATATTGATGGTATCAAAGTAAAATTTCGCCACTTTTCCGGACATACTCCGGGGTGTTCTACAATTGAAATAGGTGATGCAATGTTTAGCGGAGATTTTATATTTAAAAGGAGCATTGGACGAAGTGATTTTCCCTACTCCAATCCAATAGATATGAAAAAATCACTCCAAAAATTTCAAAAACTTGACTTTGACAAAATAATCTACCCAGGCCATGGTGGCACAACCACTATAAAAGAGGAGCAAAAATATACTCCCTATTGGATAGAGAGACTCTAATCAGTGCTATTTGCTGTCTGTGCATCATCCAAAAGATGGAGTTTTAATACATGTTTTTCTGTAATTACAGTTTTGAACTCTCCTTCAAAGACTTTAATATCAAGCACAAAAGCTTCTACATGCACATTGCGTTTGCGACCCTCTTTATGTCGCACTCTCGCAAAAACATTTACCTCATCTTGAAGCTTTACAGGAGAGAGAAATTGGCAATCACTTGCTACTAAGACAACATTTTTTTCATTCACCGCAAGCATTGCTGCATAATCTGCTGCACCAAATATAAATCCCCCATGAATAAGTCCAATATCATCTGCAAGCATATCTACAGTAGTTGTAAGCTGTAACTCCACATATCCTAACTCCATCTTCACTATTTCACCACAAAGATTTTGATTAATACGCTCATGCGTCTGAACTAATACCTGCCCTGTTTCATCTTTATAATTATCTAATTCTAATTTCTCTTCAGCCATTATTTTTTATCCTTTATTAAGCGAACATATACACGCTGTGGTGCAGGGTATCCCTCGACTGTTTTTGTTTTATCCTCTTTATCTAAAAAGTCCTCAAGAGATTGCCCCTCTATCCACTCTGTTTTTCTCTGCTCATCTGCATCTGTTACAGAGGTCTCAAGCACTTCAAAGGCAGAAAATCCAGCTCGAAGAGACCAGTTTTTCAGTGCTTTAATGGTTGGCACAAAGTAGATATTTGGAATTTTAGAGTAGCTTGATGCTGGGCATAATGCCATCTCCTCATCACCATCAATATAAAAAGTATCCAAAATCACCTCACCCTTTTTCTCTAAACCTTTATAGAGAGATTTCAACATAGCAACAGGGTCACTACGATGATACAAAACTCCAAGACAAAAAATAGTATCAAACTTCTCTTCATAAAATGGTAAATGCTCTACACCTAAAAGCTCATAGACTATTTCACTCTTTACAAAGTGATTGATAAAATCAAATTGTGTCTTGTAGAGTGGAGATGGGTCAAAACCTACCAAAAGAGCAGGATTATCCTCTTGCATACGAAACATATAATAGCCATTATTGCACCCAATATCAGCTACTTTTTTCCCTTGCAAATTAAAATGTGGGCGTAAAAGATTATACTTTATATAGCTCTTCCACTCTGCATCTATAAAAGTCTCCCCAATCGAAAAAGGTCCTTTTCTCCAAGGCATAAGGAGTTTTGCACTCTCATAGATTTTCTTCTCATCAAAATCACCTGAAATTTTTATAACATCCCCAAGCGTTACTTCACAAGGCACATCTTCCAAACGCTCTAATGCTTCTCGAAGAGGAGCAATATTTTTCCAACTCATCCATTTTTTTCTCTCGTTTTGTATCTGTTTAATATCCATTTTAATCACTACTGTAGTTAAATTTTACTATAATTGTATCTAAAAAAAGGCTCTTTTATGCGTTTAGAAAAAAAAGCTACCGTAGCATCTAGTAGCGTTGCTGCACTTTTAGTGCTTATCAAATTAACTATTGGGGTATTAAGTGGCTCTATTGCTGTGCTTGCATCTGCCATTGACAGTCTTTTAGATGTAACTGTTTCACTCTTTAATTACTTTGCCCTACATAATTCAGAAAAAGACCCTGATGAGCAGTTCCATTTTGGACGCAGTAAATTAGAACCACTTGCTGCCGTTATTGAAGGCACTGTTATCTCTCTTTCTGCGCTTTTTATCCTCTATGAAGCTATCTCAAAAATATTTCATCCTGAAGTGATAGCGTATATGAGTGAGAGTATTCTTGTGATGATAATCTCACTTGTTATTACAGGAACATTAGTCCTCTTTTTAAACTATGTTGCCAAAAAAACAAACAATATGGTTATCCGTGCTGATGCCCTGCACTATAAAACAGATATATTTTCAAACGCAGCAGTGCTCTTTGCCCTTGTAGCAGTTCATTACACAGGAGAGGAGCTTATTGACCCTATATTAGGTATTGCTATCGCTATCTATATGATTTACTCAGCTATCCCAATCATCAAAGAGGGAGTATTGATGCTGCTTGATGTCTCCTTGCCAAAAGAGGATGTAGAGAAGATAAAGGAGATTTTAGAGAATGAACCAGAAATCACCACCTACCACTATCTCCAAACACGCATCTCAGGGTCTCATATTTTTATCTCACTCCATGCCGTCTTTAATCTCTCTATATCGCTCTACGATGCACACGCAATTGCCGACAAAGTAGAAGCAAAAATCAAAAAACTTTTTGATGAAGATAAAAAAGTCCATATCTTAATCCATATGGATCCTTATGATGATGCAGAGATAAATGTAGAAGAGGAGGAGTGGTAAAGGCTATTTTTTAGCTTTTACCATCTTTGCAGAAAAATTCTTATTTGCTATATTTTCCAAAAATACCGTTGCATAGGCACCTTTTGGCAAAGTAAATGCAATATTTAAAATATCAAAATTGTTTTTATAATCAAACTCTATATCTTTTGGGAAGATAACTGCTGCTCTACGCAGACCTTTATCATACAAAAATTCATCATCATACTTCTCTTCTATTTCTCGTGCTTTTGCTCTTGCTCTATAGACATTACGCCCCACAAGCAATCCCGTTGGCACTACTTTATGTGCATCAAAATCTTTTTGAGGGATATTTTTTGGTGTAAAGAGTTTCTCTTCACCTGAGAGATAGACATCCCCCTCCAAAAGCATAAATCTACCACCATTTTCTTCACGAGACAATATCACTCTCTCTTTAAGCCAATCATTAAAGAATTGACTCTGATAAATAGAGATAAGAAACTTTTTCAGTTTTGCATCATTTATATATAAATCCCCTGCTATCATTGCCTTAGCTTGTTCTATCGAGTCTGCATCCCTACCAAATCTCTGGTATCCAAAATAGTTTGGCAATCCATTTTTTGCACTCTTTCGTGCAATCTTTTCGATCTGCCCTGCTTCGATTTGTGAAACCTCAAAAAGATTAATGCTAAAACGATTTCCCTCTAAATCACCCATACGAATAGAGTGTGTATGTCGTGTTGTATCAAGCACTTTTATTTGAGGGTGTTTAAACTTTTTCAATGCTTTTTCATATTTTGCTTCTACACTTATATATTGTGTCGTTGTTGCATGTTTATCTTTGAGTCCTGCATAGCCTATCTTCTCTGCAGGCAAATTCAAAAACTCTGCAAATACAGCTATCATGTCCCAAGTAGTAAGCTCCACTTTTTGCACATGCAAAATAAGAAAATTTCCATTTCCTCTGAATTTTATCGGTATCTCATCTACTCTAAAATCATCTCTATTTTGTTCAAATTTGAAGTTTATTTTCTCTCTATTTTCTAAATATTCTCTTTGCAATTTTTTCCTTTAAATTGGCATATATATTGAAATTATACCTGTATCTAAATACAATGTAAACAATTTCAAAAATCGTGCTACTAGCTTAGCTATTTTAAGAGACAGATATAAATTTTTCAATCAATTAGCAAAGAGTAACAAATCATATTACTCCAAAACATTCACAAATTCATTCCCCTCTAAAGCCCCAATAATTTGACTCCCAACACGCATAGCAGAGTCTATAATAACATTATGAAGTTTTGAGACTATAGTTACTTTAAGTGGTCTATTTCCCGGATTTTGTCTTATAATCGTATAGAGATTCTCTAGCACATCAAAATCTTGTGAGAGTCTTACAGCTAAGTTTATAGGCTCTGGTGGTGCCTCTTGTATCTCTTTTTTTACCTTTTTTGTCTCTCTCTTTGCATCTTTGAGTGCCATAATTTTTGTTACATTCAGACGCGGTCCAAAATCGGTATGGGTAACTCGTGCCTTAAAGGCAACTGGCTCTTCTAGGTTCATTTGTGAGAGTTGCTCTAGCTTATCCGAAAAGAGCATAATCTCAATATTTCCATGAAAATCCATCAAATTCACAATACCAAACTGATTTCCTTTTTTTGAGACTTTTTTGGTTATCTCCTCTACTTTTCCTATAAAAATAGCAAAAGAGCCATCTTTTATATTTTCTAGTTCTGATGAGAGTGTATAGTTTAACTCCTCCAACTCTTCACGGTAATCATCCATAGGATGCCCAGAGACATAAAAGCCCAAAGTATCTTTTTCAAACTCTAGTATCTCTTTTAGCTCATACTCTTCACAATTTGTCAGCGTAAGTTCTACTGTTGTTATCTCCTCATCATCTCCAAAAAGAGAACCGACGGCATTTTTCTTCGCTTCACTCGCTTTTTTCGCCGTCTCTACTATAATATCTATCTGGTTTAATAGGGCTTTTCGTGAGTAGTTGTATCTATCAAAACCACCAGCTTTTATACATGCTTCAATCACCCTTTTGTTGACCTTACTCGGCTCAATTCTATTGACAAAGTCTTGCAAAGATGCATAGTCTCCATTCTTCTCACGCTCTTCAAGCATAGCATGAATGGCAGCCTCTCCAACACCTTTAATACCACCCAAACCAAAAAGAATAATCTCTCTGCCATCTTTGGTAATCGCAGAAAATTCTAATTGCGAATCACAAACATCAGGTGGAGCAAGTTCAATCCCCATCCGTTTGACCTCATCAATATAACGAACCACTTTTTCCGTATTATCTTTATCGGATGTCAAGAGTGCTGCCATAAACTCATTTGGATAGTAAGTCTTTAGCCATGCTGTTTGAAAAGTAACCATCGCATAAGCTGCTGAGTGCGATTTATTAAAACCATACCCAGCAAATTTTTCAATCAAATCAAAAAGCTCTGAAGCAGTCTTATAATCAAGCCCCTGCTTTGCAGCCCCCTCTGAGAACTCTTTATTGTATTTGAGCATCTCATCGACTTTCTTTTTCCCCATGGCACGACGCACAATATCTGCCCCACCAAGGCTAAATCCACCAATAGTCTGCACAATCTGCATAACCTGTTCTTGATAAACAATCACTCCATAAGTCGGTTTGAGTATCTCTTCAAGTGCAGGAAACACATAGGTAATCTCCTGACGACCATGCTTACGCTCGATAAAGTCATCAAGCATCCCAGACTCCATAGGTCCAGGTCTATAAAGTGCCAAGACTGCGATTAAATCCTCAAAGTTTGATGGTTTGAGGCGTTTGTTCAAATCTTGCATTCCAGAAGACTCTATCTGAAACATTCCAACTGTTTCACCTGTCTGAATTACATCATAAACTTTTGCATCATTCTCATCTATCTTATGCCACTCTACATCGCGATTATATCTTCGTTTAATAAGTTTAATAGCATTTTGAATAACATCAAGCGTCTTTAATCCCAAGAAGTCAAATTTGATTAAATCAACATCTTCCATATAGTTGAGTGAATATTGTGTTACAAAAGTATCCTCACCAGAGGGCTTATAGATAGGTGTCTTTTTCCAAAGCTCCTCATTTGAGATAACTACACCTGCTGCATGCATTCCTGCATTGCGTTTGAGTCCCTCTAGCTTTTTGGCAAACTCCCAAACACGCGCTGCATTTGGGTCACTCTCGATAAGTTCTTGAATTTTTGGCTCTTTTTGAAAAGCACCATCGACAAATTTACCATTTTTTGTCTTTCCATTGAGTGTAATTCCAAGCTCATCAGGAATAAGTTTTGCCATCTTATCAGCTTGACTGAGAGGCATCTCAAGCACACGCGCAACATCGCGAATAACTCCTTTTGCCAAAAGCGAACCAAAGGTAATAATCTGTGCCACTTGATTACGCCCATACTTTCGCACAACATAATCTATCACCTCTCCGCGACGCGCCTGCATAAAGTCCATATCAATATCGGGCATACTAACGCGTTCAGGATTTAAAAAACGCTCAAAGAGTAAATCATACTTCATAGGGTCAATATCGGTAATCTCTAATGAGTATGCCACCAAACTCCCAGCAGCCGACCCTCGCCCAGGACCTACGGCAACATCAATGCGTTTAGCCTCTATAACGAAATCCCATACAATCATCATATACCCAGGGAACTTCATAGAGTTAATAATATCCATCTCAAACTCTAATCGTTCTCTATACTCTTGATGACGCTCTTTTGGAACAATTTTGAGCCGTTTTTCAAGCCCCTCTTTACACTTATGCACAAAATAGGCTGCATCATTTTTATCTGCTGCTGAGAGCCATTTTTTCTTCTGCTCCTCTGTTGCATCCTCTGGGAGTGGAGCATCATCCTCAAAATTAATATCAAGCCCCTCAGCCTCTGCATACTCTTGAGTAAATTTGAAGTTTGGTGGTGTTGGCGACTTTACAATAGGAACAAACTCTTCAATTTTATTTGCAATATCCTGCGTATTCTCTATAGCTTCGGGAATATCCACAAAGAGACGCGCCATCTCCTCAGGGGATTTGATGTAAAACTCATGCACAGAGTGACGCATACGATTAGGGTCATCATAGAGTTTATTCATCCCTATACACATAAATGCCTCATGATATTGGGCATCATCTGCATAAGTATAGTGTGTATCATTTGTTGCCACTACTTTTATACCCGTCTCTTTGGCAATTTGTAATATTTGCTCATCTATATAGAGCTGGTCTCCAATCCCATGACGCATAATCTCAAGATAAAAATCATCTCCAAATATATCTTGATACTCTCTTGCTACTGCTAATGCACCCTCATATCCCAATGCTCCATTTTTCACATTTCTCTCATTTTGCACATTAAGATGCCAATTGACCTCTCCTTGCAAACATGCAGAGCTACATATTAGCCCCTCACTATGCTCTCGTAACTCCTTTTTATTAAGGCGTGGATAGTAGTAAAAACCTTTTATAAAGGCTTGAGAGGAGAGATACATAAGATTTTCATATCCCTTTCTATTTTTTGCATACAAACAGATATGAAAACGCTGTTTTGTGCTTTTATCATCTAGCGTTTCGCCATTATGAATATAGCCTTCCATCCCTATAATAGGCTTCAACCCTGCACTCTTCATCTGCTTATAAAAGTCAATCGCACCAAACATATTTCCATGGTCTGTCATAGCCACAGAGGTCATTCCAAGCTCTTTTACTCGCGAAATAAGATTTGTAAGTTTGTTCGCACCATCAAGGAGAGAGTATTCTGTATGTAAATGGAGATGTGTAAATTGTGGTTTTGCACTCAAAGCACTACCTTTTGTATTGATTTTTGTTAGTAATTTTTATTGAAGAGAATCCTGCAAGGGTATGCAGAATTCTTAGAGTGTAGAGAGTTATTTCAAAAGCTTATTCCACGCTTTTTTGACCTTTTTAATAAGTTTCGCATCAAACCCTTTAATCTCTTTAAGGCGTGTAGGTTTTTGATGTAATACAGTAACAACATCATCAACACTACCAAAGTGTTTGAGTAGTTTTTTTACTTTTTTCTTGCCAATTCCTTTAATGGATGTCAAAAAATCACTTAACTCCTCTTCTGTAACTTCTAGCTCAGATTTTGTAGGAGTAGGCACCTCTATATCTGTATCCTCTTTCAAGCTTCGCAAAGGTTTCAGTGCTAATTTATCCTGATAGTTCCACTTCTCACTTGGCCACTCCTCAGTAACTCTTCGTTTAACAGGATAGATTTTATATTTTGCATCAAGTTCATGAATATAGACCTCTTTCTTGCCATACATTTTCTTTTTGTTGCCAAAGTAAGCACCATCATAACTTGCATTAAATTTGCCAAAAGTTATATGTCTCATAGTTCGCAGTAAATCAGGAGAGATTTTTCCTAACTCTTCCCAGTTAAACATAGGTATATTTGGTTTTCTAAAACGCCCCTCACTCAAAAGCCACATCAAATACTCACCAATCCAATCACGAATGTAAGGAAATGCAGCAAAGGCAGTTGCACACTCTAAAATACGCACCTTGCCATCTTTTCCATAGGCAACATCACAAGCCCAATACTCAGCTTTTGCAGCCTTTGAAACTTTTACTGCCAAATCAAGCACAGATTTTGGAACATCATTATAATCCATACTTCCACCTTGAGAAGTATTTGTAAGCCACTCACCCTCTGGTGCACGACGCCAAAAAGCACAAACAGGTTTATGCCCAATAAGCATTACACGAATATCTGCCTCCATAGGCACAAAATCTTGAAAATACTCAGGATGGTAGCGTTTTTCATCAAAAAGTGCCCTCGCCTCTTTATAGCTATCTACTTTATGCACAAAGTATCCACCATAATTCGATGGACCATACGACTTTTTAATGATTTTTGGATATTCGCATTGTTTCAAAAACTTATCTGCCTCTTTATGATTATAGTAGATATATGTTTTTGGTATTGGCAGGTCATATTTCCATGCAAAGCGTGTTACATTCTCTTTTGATTTATTTGAAAATTGCGTATCTAAAGAGGGAATAAAACGCACATGAGGCAACTCTCTTGCAATCTCACGAAAAGTCTCATACGCAGTAGAAGGGATATTACCAATAAGCACATCAATTTTTTTACGCTTAACCTCTTTTATAAATCTCTCTTTATCATTTTTCCAATGATAAGTAACTGTCTCTATCTTATTTGGCCACCCCTTAAAATTTGAGTGATCAAAAAATCTAAGGACATAATCCATATACAAAAAACCTAACTTTGGTAACTCTTTATTACTTAATCCCATACTACGCTCCCTCTTTTTATTAATTATTTAACTTTTTCTAAATACTCACCATCAACTGTATTTACCTTAATAGTATCACCCTCTAAGACATGATATGGCACTTGCACCACAGCACCACTCTCTAGTGTTGCAGGTTTTTTACTACCACTTGAAGTATCACCTTTGAAGTTTGGCGGTGTCTCTGTAATAACAAACTCCATAATTTCAGGAGCTTGCACAGAGATAGCTTTCCCTTTATAAAAAACAATATCTACATTTATACCATCTTTAAACCATTTAGAAGCCTCATCACACTGCTCATAAGAGAGTCCTAATTGGTCATAAGTATCATTATCCATAAACTGATACATCTCACCATCATCATACAAATACTGCATTGTTTTATATTCAATTTCAGGAACTTCAAACTTATCACCAGCATGCACAGTCTTCTCAACTACTTTTCCATTTAAAAAACTTTTGATTTTCATACGCACAAATGCGGCACCTTTACCAGGTTTTACATGTTGAAATTCCACCACTTTATAAGGGACTTCTCCCACTATAAGACGAACATTCTTTTTAATATCTCCCATACCAATAGTTGCCATTAATACACCTTTATTTAAAATATTTTGGATGATTTTACAATAAAAGTGCTTAGAATGTTATAATTCCAATATTATTTAAAACTAGGAAACAATCTAACTATGAAATTTACTTTAGAAGCTACAAGTGGCAAAGCGCGCGCTGCTACCATTGAGACTGCTCACTCAACAATCAAAACACCTGTATTTATGCCTGTTGGCACAGTCGGAAGCGTCAAAGCACTTGATGTGCATGATGTATTAGATATGCTTGGTGCTGAAATAATTTTGGCAAATACCTACCATATGTATCTGCGTCCAGGAGATAAAACTGTGGCAAAGATGGGAAAACTCCACGGATTTACTCGCTACCCAAAAAGTTTTTTAACAGATAGTGGTGGATTTCAAGCATTTTCTCTCTCTGATATCTCAAAATCTAAAAAAGACGGTATAGAGTTTCGTTCTCATATTGATGGAAGCAAACACTTCTTTACCCCTAAAAAAGTGATAGATATTCAACACAATTTAGGTTCTGATATTATGATGATTTTAGATGACTTAGTTGCTCTTCCTGCCACGCAAGAGCGTATCAAACTCAGCATTGAGCGAACGACTGCATGGGCAGAGGAGTCTATTAATTATTTCCGTCAAAAACAAAAAGAGGGCGTAGGTGTTGATCAAAATATCTTTGCCATTATTCAAGGAGGCACAGACAAAGCTTTTCGCACAAAGAGTGCTACGGAGCTATGTGCCTTAGATTATGATGGTTTTGCGATTGGTGGGCTCTCTGTAGGGGAGCTTAATAATGAAATGTATGATACGGTGGAACATACAACACAATATATGCCAGAGGATAAACCTCGCTACTTAATGGGTGTGGGAACACCTGAAGACCTTATAGAGAATATAGAGCGAGGTATAGATATGTTTGATTGTGTTATGCCTACTAGAAATGCAAGAAACGGCACCCTCTTTACCTCTTTTGGGAAAATCAATATAAAAGGAGCAAAATTTAAAGAGGACCCTCTCCCAATAGACCCAGAGTGTCAATGTATGACATGTAAAACCTATAGCCGTGCCTATATAAACCACCTCTTTCGCTCTCGTGAAATCACCTATTTTCGTCTAGCTACTATCCATAATCTCCACTACTACCTCAATCTTATGAGAGAGGTTCGTGAGGCTATTTTAGCAGATAGGTTTAATGAATACAAAAAAGAGTTCTATGCAAAACGAAGCTAATTTTTGATACAATGCTGTTATGTATAAATATATCGTCATTTTCATCCTATTATCACCAATATTTCTGCTTGAGGCAGACGCACTTATATCTCCTATTCCACTTACGGTAGATGTAGATAAACGCAAAGCTGCTTTAGGAAAAAAGCTCTTTTTTGACACGCGTCTTTCTCTTGACAATAGTATAAGTTGTGCCACTTGTCATAACCTTAATGAGGGGGGCGATGACAATCTTCGCGTCTCCTTTGGTTACCACGGACGCACAGGAACAAGAAATTCACCTACTGTCTATAATTCTCTATTTAACTTTAGACAATTTTGGGATGGAAGAGCAGCAAATCTACAAGAACAGGCTGAAAAACCGATCGAAAACCCTGTTGAGATGGCAGATAGCTTTACTGCACTTATACCACGACTCAAGAAAACAACTTATAAACAACAATTTGATGCCATTTACAAAGATGGAATAACAAAAAATAATATTACAAATGCCATAGCAGAATATGAAAAAACTCTTATCACTCCAAATGCACCATTTGACCGCTATCTAAAAGGGCAAAAAAATGCCATTTCAGAGGAAGCAAAAGAGGGGTATAGATTATTTAGGACAAAAGGATGCATACTGTGCCATCAAGGTATCAATATTGGAGGCAATATGTATAATAAATTTGGTATATACACAGATACAAATAGCAGTGATTTGGGGCGGTATGATGTAACTCATAAAGAGAGAGACAAATACTTTTTCAAAGTTCCCTCTCTGCGTAATGTAGCACGAACAGCACCCTATTTTCATGATGGAAGCGAACCAAATTTACGCACAGCAGTCCTTATAATGTCGCAATATCAACTTGGCCGTAAAATAACGCCAGATGAAGTGGATAAAATTATTGCATTTCTAAAATCTCTTAATGGAGAACTCCCCGATGATATTGAGCCATAAAATGCAAACAATATTTCAAAAACTTGACAAAGTAACTCTTCTGCTCCTTAGTGCACTGCTTATATTACTTCTTCTCTTTGCATATCTTATGACAACGGATGAACATACAAAAAGATACAACACAATCCATCATAAAATCACCAAACTAAAAATTATAGATAAAGAGTTTGATAGCTTTTCTTTAACGATAGATATCTTCAAAAACTATGGCACCATTAATGAAAATATAGCAACATTTCAAACAACCTTGCAATCACTCTCTCAAGATATCGCTATGCAATATCCAAAACATTTACAACTTATAGAGTATTTAGACGATATTAAAAAAACCTTCGCCACAAAGGCAGATAATTTAGAGTATTTCAAATCACTCAATGCAACCCTTATCAATACATCCCATTTTCTTTTTGATTTACAACAGACATTAAGAGAGAGCAAAAATATTGCATCCAAGACAAAAACAAGTGTCAATGAAACACTCTTTTATCTGCTCAAATTTACAACAACAGACTATATAGATAAAAGCTTTATAGATAAAGAGCTCGCAAATATCCTAAAACTTTCAAAAAAAGAGAAAAATACATTTGTATATAATTTTTACATGCACTCAAATATGATGCTCCAAACACTCAATAAGCTCAAAAAACTCTCTTTAGAAATTCGTAATAGTAAACTCTACCAACAGTTAGAGATACTCCATCTCTCTATAGATAACATACACAATAGAAATTTACAAACAAGCCGTGCCATTACTATACTCTTTTTTCTTACTGCTTTTATGCTTATTATAATTTTACTCCAAGTCTATAGAAAATTTCTCAAAACATCTCAAGAGCTCTATGCCTTTGAATTAGCCGTAAAAAATAGTGATAATAGCATTATTATGACAGATCCCCAAAAACATATTATCTATGTAAATAAAGCCTTTGAGAAGATTACAGGATACTCTAAAGAGGAGGTAATTGGTCAAAATCCAAATATATTAAAATCAGGAAAACAGGATGATTCTTTCTATATAGAACTCAAAGATAAACTTGATAAAAATGAACAGTGGGAGGGGCAATTTATAAACAAGCGTAAAGATGGCTCTTTATACTATGAAAAAGCCTCTATCGTTCCTATACTCTTACACAACAAACTTATTAGTTATCTTGCTATTAAACTCGATATTACAGAGTATATAGCACAAAACAAAAAATTAAAGCTCTCTGCAAGTGTTTTTGAAAATACAGAAGAGGCAATCATTATCACAGATGCTCATAAAAAAACAATCTCTATAAATAGAGCCTTTACAAAAATGTATGGTTATAAACTCAGTGAAATAGAGGGTAAGAACCCAAAAATACTCTCTTCTTACACACAAAACAGCCACTTTTACAAGCAGATGTGGAGTGCTCTTGAAACAAAAGGTCTCTGGCAAGGAAAGACAATCAACAAAACAAAAGAAGGAGTCTATATTCCTGTATGGAATACTATAAAAGCGATAAGAGATAAGAAGGGAAATCTTATTAACTATATTGCTATTCAAACAGACTTAAGAGAGATGGAGATTATCCAAGAAAAAGTTGATTATCTCGCCTACCACGACCAGCTTACAGGACTCTATAATCGTCCCCATTTTGAGGAGTATCTTGAACATGCACTCAATATTGCCAAAAGACAAAAGGAGAAAATTGCCCTACTCTTCATAGATCTTGATAGATTTAAAATCATAAACGATACTCTTGGACATGATATGGGAGATAAAGTGCTGATAGAGATTGCAAATCGTTTAAAAAAGAGACTTAGAGAGAGTGATTTTATATCAAGATGGGGAGGAGATGAGTTTGTTGTTATACTTGAAAATGGGATAACTCCAACACTTATTGCAAAAATTGCTACACATATCATTACTGCCATCAAAGAGCCTATAGTGGTAGATTCTCATTCACTCACTACAACTGCAAGTATTGGTATTGCAATATATCCAGAGAATGGGGAGGATGCAAATAGCCTTATAAAACATGCAGATAGTGCTATGTATCTCGCAAAAGATAGAGGAAAAAATCAATTTCAATACTACACAAAAGCACTCTCAGATGAGATACAAAGTAGACTCAATGTTGAACTTGCTCTACGAGACGCCTTGAAAAAAAATGAATTTTATCTTGTTTTTCAACCACAATATAGCTTGCAAACGAAAGAGATAATCTCACTAGAGGCACTTATTCGATGGAACAACAAAGAGAAAGCACTTACCTATCCTGATAGATTTATTCCTATTGCTGAAGAGAGTGGGCTTATTATAGATATTGGCTACTTTGTTTTTGAAGAGTCATGTAAAGCAATAAAACAACTACGAGCGAGTGGTATCAATATTCATTATATAGCAGTAAATGTAGCAAGTATGCAGTTCAAAGAGGCTGACTTACTCCCTATCTTTCTCTCTATTCTTCAAAAATACCAACTCAATGCTTCCGATATTGAGATAGAGATAACGGAGCGATTCGTAATGGAACCAACACTTGATAATATGTCACTTTTGAAAAATTTTAGAGCAAAAGGTTTTAGAATCTCTATAGATGACTTTGGGACTGGCTACTCCTCTATGGCATATCTCAAAAACCTTCCAGTAGATACCCTCAAAATAGATAAAACTTTTGTTGATGACATCAACAAAGGAAGTGCCGAAAATACAATCATAAAAGCTATAATAGCCCTCTCCAAAACATTGGGCTACTCTATAGTAGCAGAAGGTATAGAGACAAAAGAGGAGGAGAGTTTTCTATCAGAACATAGGTGCGACTACGGTCAAGGATATCTCTTTAGCCGACCTATACTCCTAGAAGATATCATAGAACGCTTTGGCACAAGAGAAAGATTGTCAATAACCCCACCCTAAAGGGTGAGACTTGAAGATTTTTAAGCGACTAAGTCGTTTAATTTTAATCTTGGAGGATGATTGACACACCCATATCGGTTGGCAATAACAAGATGTTGTAGCTGACCGTTACTTGTTAAGAATTTGACAAGGATATTTGCAGCACCATTGGTATCGGCATTTATTAAATATCCTTGTGAGGTTCTAAACAGACCTCTTTTAACACGCTTACCTTTATAAGTATCGTGTTTTTTAATAGGCTCTTTATCAAGAAATGAGCATTTAGAACTGTAACTCTCTTCTTGAAGGTTATACTCTATGCCTAACTGCTCACACTTGCTTTGTAGTTTTCTCTTGAAAATACCATAGGGAATATTTACAAAGTTTTGGTTATTTTTCTTACCGATATTAATATTTTGTTTAATATCTGAAAAATCACCAATAACAATAGAGCCTATGTTCTTTGAAATTGTATAATCAGTTATATATTTAACAGCTAAATTAAAATAGTTGTTAATCTTATTATATCTCTTGCGAGAAAGGTTTAACATCTTTTTAGAGACTTTGATGTTTTGTCTATCGAGTATGGATTGGTAATATGCTTTTTGTTTGTTGTAATGTCGGTTAATTGATTTGATATATCGTCCATCGATTATAAAGGACGACCCGTCATTAGAATCATAACAAGTAGCAAAATTATCCAAACCCATATCAATTGATAAATAGTTGTTTTTATCAACAGATATAGGTTCAAACTCTTTTTTATAGACAAACTCAATATCAAACTCTAAGCCATTAAAAACAGGTAATATTCTTACTTCTTGAAGTTTATCTACTGTAATGTTTTTAGGGAGTTTAAATTTAAGCTCTTTAAATGGTGGTTGGTGTTTTTCTCTAAAAGCTTTAGAGAGACCTATAATAACATACCCTTTGCGAATACGAGCAGAGCGACCTTGAATAGTTATATTCATAAGCTCATCTTCTTTTTTGTAATGTGGTATTCTTATTTTTTCAGTATATTTACCTTGTGATTTTAGTTTTAAAAGTCCAAAAAAGCTTTTAAAGTTTCTATCTACAATGCGAAGTATCTGTTGAGAGGTATCACTGAGTAAGAGTTTGTAATTTTCATTACCTTTACATTCGTGATAGTTTTTTGCATAGTTTAGATAAGCATTATTATTGAAATAATATTGTCTAACACTATAAAGAGCTACATTGTAAAGTCTTGCAGAGTAATATGCTAACTGTTTAACAATTTCAAGTTTGGTAGAACTGAGTTTTAATCGGTTCTTTTGAGTTAGTATCATAGTTTTCATGTTGCAAGCATATACAAACTGTGATAGAATGTCAAGAGAGAGATTTTCAGCAAAGCTGATTATTTCTCCTCACCGCCTTAAAAGGCGATGTCTCCGAAATAAGGACAATAGATGAAAACAACACTAATAGCTCACTCACCCGACGCCGACGATATTTTTATGTATTATGCCATTAAATTTGGCTGGGTTACAATAGTGGAGTTTTTTGAATACAGTAACAATATTATCTTAATGCCACGCCCTAGAAGATTTGGGAAGACTCTTTTTTTATCTACGATGAATTATCTTTTTTCCAATCAAGAAGGAGAGGCACATCTTTTTCAAGAGACTTCTGTTTATGATACTCCTTTTTTCAAAGAACATTTTGGAAAGTATCCTGTAATATCAATTACTTTTAAAGATGTAAGAGAGAGTGATTTTGAAGGGATGTTGAATAAAATAAAAATTGTTGTAAAACATGAAATAAAAAAATTATTAAAAACAATAGATTTATCTACCATAGAGAGTGATACAG
>FPHH01000024.1_pt1 | contig 23221 bp, 21 predicted proteins | sample 1057331 | NCBI WGS metagenome assembly FPHH01 (sample SAMEA4473311, study PRJEB15554) | hydrothermal vent metagenome | biome: marine basaltic hydrothermal vent biome; feature: marine hydrothermal vent; material: water | place: Pacific Ocean | collected 2011-06-14/2011-07-23 | depth 1155 m
ACCAATACAATAATTGTAAAGTTAGTAAAGGTGAGGATTTTATTTGCCATATAGAAGCGTTCATTATCTGTAATATATTTTTTGACAATTAATTTAAGAAGAAAAAATATTAAAAAGATGGAAAATATAATGATACTAATTTTAATAAGACCATGAATTTGTGTTTTTATATCTTTATTAATATTTATCTCTGCAACATCTAATCTTTTTTGATAGACATCCATAGTAACATTCATAGTATCAAGTGCTCTTCTAAACATCTCTAACTGCACTTTTTGGCTTTTTAACTCTTTTGTATAGTCATGTGCTTTATCTAGTCGTGCTAAATGTTTAGAGATTCTCAGTTGCGTTTGTAATTTTTGAATAAGATTTTCAAGAGCCTCTTTTTTCTTTTTATACTCCTCCAAATTTGCATTTAAAGTTTTAATAAGAGAAAGCCCCCCTAATATATCAAAAGGATTGGTAATTTCAGGGATTTTTTCTATGGTTGGAGGTGTAATAAGCTCTGAAAATGGTGCTAATGCAAAATCTCCTTTTGCATTATCCACCTGTGTTGCTAAAATTTTTTGCTTATCAATAAGTGCATTGAGTTCTGATTTATCGCTTGCACTTTTTGCATGTTTAGAGAGGTATTTTATGCGTGCTTTTATTTTATCAAGATTGTTTTTTACATCCAAAGCCGTTAAATAAGATGCATAACTCTTTATCCACATATTATCATCTGAAATCTGCATCTTAATATCTTTAAGAGCTTCTCTCTCTTTGTTTATCTCTGCATATTTTCGAGACTCCTCTTGTGCTTTTTTGAGTAAAACAGCTGCATTCTCATTTGTAAGATTACTATCTACACTGCTATTGCTCTCTGTATCTGCATAGAGTATTTGTAAAAAAAGAAGTAAAAAAATAAAAGATTTTAAAACCATCAAGAAGCCTTAAATGTTTGAAGCACATCTAAAAGCAAATCTTTCTCTACTGCATCAGTTATTCTCACACCACCAATATGCTCAGGAATAATAAAAGTAATAGATGCATCTAGGCTCTTTTTATCGAGATAAAATGTCTCATAAAAATCCTCTATATCTTCAATAGCATACGCTGTTGGCAAATCATATTTTTCCAAAAGCCTTGTCACTCTCTGCACCTCATCTTCATCCATAAGCCCCATATAGAGTGCCATTTTATTTGCCATCACCATTCCAATAGCAACAGCCTCTCCATGCAAATATCTTTTGTAGTGTGTTTGGCTCTCAATCACATGCCCAAAGGTATGCCCATAATTAAGTGCAGCACGCAGACCTCTCTCTTTTTCATCTTGTGCAACAACACTAGCTTTTGTCTCTACTGCCTGTTTAATAGCCTCTTGTAAAACTGCTTTGTCACTCAAATCTGCATGCTCTAAAAATTCAAAAAACTCTTTGTTAAAAGTAACTGCCATTTTAATTATTTCAGCAACCCCAGCACCAAACTCTCTTTTTGGCAGTGTCTCTAAGAAAACAGGGTCGATATAGACTGCTTGTGGCTGATGAAATGCCCCTATAAGATTTTTTCCATATCTGTTATTCATACCCGTTTTGCCACCAACACTTGCATCAACTTGGGAGAGTAGTGTCGTAGGAATCTGAATAAAATCGATTCCCCTTTGGTAAATACTTGCGGTATATCCTGTCATATCCCCTATCACACCACCTCCAAAGGCAATAAGCAGAGAGCTACGATTAAAACGGTGATTAAAAAGGGATTCTAAAATAGTATCAATAGATGCTTGGTTCTTATACTCTTCTCCATCCGGAATGGTAATAATATAGAGCTCTTTTGCACTTATTTTTGACAAAAGGTATGCCAAGTGTAAACCAGCAACTTTTGGATTTGTTACAATCGCCACCTTTCTATCGAAATGCATCTTTGGCATGGTATCAATTGTTATATCATAAGAGTTATCTACTATCTGTTTTAAGGGAATATTTACTTGCATTATCTATCCAAAATTTTAATATGATAGATAATACTTAATTTTTACTAAAAAGTGGCTAAATTATATTTATTTATCTCTCGAACTCTTTTTTTAAATACTCTCCAGTATAAGAACCTGTCTCTTTATATGATGCTGCTAGCTCCTCAGGAGAACCCTCAGCGATGATAAGACCACCACCACTGCCACCTTCTGGACCCATATCTATAATATAGTCGGCATTTTTTATCATATCAAGATTATGCTCTATAATTAGCATAGAGTTTCCAAGCTCTACAAATTTATGCAAAACATCAGTAAGTCTGTCTACATCTGCAAAGTGAAGTCCCGTTGTTGGCTCATCCAAAATATAGAGTGTTTTTCCTGTATCTTTTCGGCTTAACTCTTTTGAGAGTTTTATACGCTGTGCCTCCCCACCTGAGAGGGTTACTGCATTTTGCCCAAGCGTAATATAACCAAGTCCAACATCCATAAGTGTTTTCATCTTCTGATGGATTTTTGGAATAGGTTTAAAAAACTCAAATGCCTCTTCTACACTCATAGCAAGCACATCGGCAATAGTTTTTCCTTTGTAAAATACCTCCAGAGTCTGTTGGTTGTATCGTCTGCCATCACATGCATCACACTTCACCATAATATCAGGCAAAAAGTGCATCTCTATCTTGTTCTCACCCTCTCCTTGACACTTCTCACAACGCCCACCTTTGACATTAAAACTAAAGCGTGAAGCAGTATAGCCACGGATTTGACTCTCTTTTGTCTTTGCAAAGAGATTGCGTATCTCATCCATTACACCTGTATAGGTCGCAGGGTTTGAACGAGGTGTTCGCCCTATTGGACTCTGATCAAGATAGATAACTTTATCTACATTTTCAAGCCCATTTATCTCTACCCCTGCTACTTTATTTACTTTTCGTGCATGGTTAAGTAACTCTCTTGCTGTTGGTAGCAGTGTTTGGAGCATCAAGGAGCTTTTTCCACTTCCACTAACACCTGTAATACAGACGAAGTTATTCAAAGGAATTTTTGCGTTTAAATTTTTAATATTATTAAGCGTAACATTTTTAATCTCTATCCACTTCTCTTGAGGACGGCGATAAAAATACTCTATCTTTTTGCGTCCATAGAGATAATCTGCTGTAAGTGTTTTCGCTTTTTTGAGTTTTTCAAGTGTGCCACTAAAGACCACCTCTCCCCCAAATTTTCCTGCACCACTCCCAATATCTACAATAAAATCGGCATTCTCTATCGTCTCTTTGTCATGCTCTACGACTATGACAGAGTTGCCCTTCTCTTGCAATGAACGGAGTGTGCGAATAAGTTTAAGTGTATCTCTCTCATGCAGACCAATACTCGGCTCATCTAGCACATATAAAACACCTGTCAAACCACTCCCTATCTGTGATGCAATGCGAATACGCTGTGCTTCGCCACCACTAATAGTGCGTGCATCACGACCAAGTGTAATATAGCCTAATCCCACATCATACAAAAAGAAGAGTCGCTCCCGTATTTCGTGGAGTATTGGCTGAGCAATCTGCTCTGCTTGTGCATCAAAATATTCAAAATTCTCTTCATTGGCAAAGAAATCATAACTCTTTGCTATAGGCATATCAAGTAACTCTGCTATCCCCTTATCTGCCACTTTTACAGCCAAAGATTCTCGTTTGAGACGATGTCCATCACAAACATCACATACCTTTTCACTCATATAATCAGCAAGCTCTTTTTCATCTTTTATCATATCATAAGCGATGCGAACAATCCCGGGAAAAATCCTCTTTACAGTATGCTTTTTCCACAAAAATTCTACCTCATCAACATTTCCATGGAGTATCGCCTTTTGCTGGTGTTTTGGCAACTCTGAGTATGGCACCGTCATATCAATACCGTTATGCTCACAAAACCCTTTTAAAAATGTAAAGTAGTAGCCTTTGTTAAAACCATAGACAATTTTTACAGCCCCTTTTTCAACACTTAAATCACCATCAATAATCTTATCAATATCAAGTGCATACCGAATCCCAAGCCCATCACACTCTGGACATGCACCTTTTGGAGAGTTAAACGAAAAACTCAAAGGCTCTAAAGGCTCAAAACTTATTTTACAATCAAAACAAGCATTATGCTCTGAGTAATGAATATGCTCCTGCGTTTGTAACGCTTCATAGTTTAAAATATCAATTTCAAGTTCGCCATAGCTCTCTTTAAGGGCTTTCTCAACAGATGAAGCAATACGCTCTTTGTTTTCGGGCTTTACAATTACCCTGTCCACAACTACTTTAATTGTATGTTTTTTCGTTTTGGAGAGCTCTATCTCCTCATCAAGACGCACCATTACGCCATCTATCATAGCACGGACATACCCTTTATGGACTAAAGACTCTATCAAATCAGCATATGCACCCTTATTTTCACGCACAAGTGGTGCTAAGAGCACAAGCTTCGCACCCTCTGGCAGTTTTGCTACTTCATTAATAATATCTGAGGCTGACATTTGTGAAATAACTTTGCCACACTTATGACAATGCTGTATCCCCACCCGTGCAAAAAGTAGTCTCAAATAGTCATAAATTTCTGTAATCGTTCCTACAGTTGAGCGAGGATTTTTAGAGGTTGTTTTTTGATCAATAGCAATAGCCGGAGTAAGCCCCTCTATTTTATCTACATCAGGCTTACCAACACGGTCAAGAAACTGCCTTGCATAAGAGGATAGAGACTCCATATAGCGTCGTTGTCCCTCTGCATAGAGTGTATCAAAAGCAAGTGTCGATTTTCCACTTCCACTGAGTCCTGTCATCACAACCAGTTCATTTTTTGGAATAGTGAGGTTAATATTTTTGAGATTATTCTCTCTTGCACCCGTGATTTTTATAACATCTTTTTTCTTCATTTACGCCCCAAAAATTTTATAAGTTAAATAGCATACTATTATTAAATAAAAAAACATTAGCATCTGTTTTTGCAATTTTACATCTATTTTATGTTTTAGATGTATGCCTAAATAGACACCAAAGAGTGATGCCAAGCCTATAATTATACCACTTTCATAATCAATATGCCCATGCATAGAGTGTGAAATCAGACCAGATATAGATGAAAATACTACAAAAAAGAGACCTGCTGAAGTTGCATTTTTGAGTGGCACATGAAAAAATCCAACCAAAATAGGCACAAGAATAAGACTTCCCCCTACTCCAATAGTCATACTAATAATTCCCACAACAAACCCTAGAATAAAAAGAGCTATTTTATGCACCTCTTTTCTCTTTTGTGAGACATGCGTCGTCATAAAAAGCCGTAACAAAGCAAAAAGGGCAAAGAGTAAAAAGATAATCTGTAGCGTTGTGTCGCTAAAGTAGGAGGTAATAGTGCCACTTAATAATGCACCGCTAAAACCACCAGCACCTATAGAGATAACCATTACAACATCTAAAGTCCCTTTTTTATTATTAAGATAACTCCCATAAAGTGAACTAAAGACCATCTGCACAACAGAGATACCTATGGCAATTTTAATATCATAGCCAACAAGTAGTAAGAGTGGCACTAAAATAGTCCCACCACCAATACCAAAAAGCCCAGAGAGCGAACCAACGAAAAATCCAAGAAAAATAAGTTCAAACATACTTTATCCAAATTTTTTTTGAAATTGTATCCTAATATTGCCATTCTATAATAAATTGTGGTATATAATACAGTTTGTTATAGGATGGCAATAGAGAGAGGTTAGTTATAATGATGATAGAAAATATTGAAAATGCAGCAAAAAATTTTTGTATCCATCAATTGGGTATAGAGTGTCAAAAGAGAAAAAATTATAAGAATGAAAAAAAATTTATTGCTTCTATTGATATAATCGTTAATAATGGTGATAAATATAGAGTTTTTATCGCAGCAAATAAAGCTTTTATACAAGGTATTGCCACACTTTTTTTAGAAGAAGAAAAGAGTGATATGGAGACTCTACAAGATATGACTTTAGAGAGTGCAAATTTAATTGTTGGTAGTGCAAAAGTAATTGCTGAAGAATCGGAGAATCCCTATGAAATAGGCACACCATTTTTTGAAAGTATTGCTCCATTTGATATAAACTATGATACAATGGTTACCCTTGCAAACGATACAAAAGAGCTTATTATAGCTGTGAAGAGATTGGATGCATAAAGAGGAAGAGTTTAATCCTGAAAAGGATCTTGCATGGATGGATTATTCCGGTATTTTGGATATGGAGGTGGAATTTGTCGCAGATTTAGGTGAGACAAATTTAACACTCAAAGAGATTTTAAAACTTGAAAAAGGTTCTATCATTGACCTCAAAAAACCAGCAGGTGAAAGTGTGGAATCATATGTAAATGGAAGAATAATAGGAAAAGGTGAAGTTATGGTTTATGAAAAAAATCTTGCAATTCGTATAAATGAAGTGCTTGACTCAAGTGCAGTTTTATACTATTTATCAAAAGAGAAGTTATAATGAAAATAGTTTTATTCTTAATATTACCCTTCTCTCTTTTTGCCTCTCAAATATTGAGTTATAATGTATATGACAGGACAGATAGGACAGATATTATGATCACTTTTGATACTCCTTTTCAAGGGGTTATAAAAGAAAAATCAACACCATCAAAGATAGTGCTTACTCTTAGTGATGTAACTATTGAAGCACCAAAAACAAAGAGAGTCTCTTCTAAGTATATTAAAAAGCTTTCTATCATACCACTTAATAATAGCACACAAATAGTAGCAACTATAGCAAATTCTCATATCCATTTTTTAGCCTCTAAGACAACTGATGGATATGGATTAAGACTTAGATTTCTAGCACAAAAAAGAGCGACAAAAAACCAAACAAAAGAGGAGTCTCAAAATCCACTTTCGATGCTACCAACAAGTAAAGGTCCTAATATTTCAAATAGCTACTATATAGTTATTGCTATTATGCTTATAGGTATTATTATTTTACTCTATCTCAAAAAAAAGGTAACAACAAAACAAAAGACAACTCCCAACAAATCAAAAAAAGCACCTTGGCTCTTTGAATCTACAAATATAACTCCGCAAAAAGAGCAACAACAGAAGGAGAATAAAACAAACAGTGTAACAATACGCTTTCAAAAAGCAATCAATGAAGATAATAGCGTTGTTATGCTAGATTTTGGAGCACAGAGTTATCTCGTTTTAATGGGAAAAAGCAATATTTTACTTGATAAATTTACAGATGAGAAACCATCTTCTCAACAGGAGTTTGAATCAATTCTTCAAAGTAGGCACGAAGAGTTAGAATCTTTTCTCTCTACAACAGACTCTGCACAAAATGAGAATATTCAAGAACCTCTCCAAGCATATAAGGAGAGAGCAGCAACACTACGCTATAGTGAAAATCAATAGCTATTTGTTGCGTTGATAACTCTCTTTGAGGAGTTTTTTTATCGTTTTAATCTTTGACACACTCAATTCATACTTGGCATCCATCAATTTATTAATATGAAATACCTCTGTAACGGTAATTCCATAAGGATCTTTTTTCTCTTTTTGCAAATTACCAGAGTCATTAAAACTATAAAGATAGAGGCGTTTTCTATTTATCTGAATATAATATGTAACTACAATTTCATCAGAAAATTTTTTCTCTAATGCTACTACTACGCGTTGATTCTCATCATACTCACCATCTTGAATTTTTAGGCTATTTTTTATATGCTTCAAGGCGATAAAACCAATATAAAATTTATTATAGAGATTATGATATCTCTGAATAGCATCACTCATTAAAAATTTCATATTTATAATATGATTCTTCTCTCCTCGAAGTGATTTTGTAATCCAACTCATTGTATTATAATATCTAAAAGGATGTAGCTTTAATGTATGTGCTTCAATCATCTTTTTTGATTGTATCTTCTCTTTTGGTAATAGTTTTCGTTTCTTCAAAGTCGTAATATATTCAAAAACTTTTGCAGCAGAAAACTCTTTTGTAAACCATACTTTACAATAAGAAGGAAATTGTTTTACACCCGTAGCACCCTCATTAAGAATAATAAGTGCTTTGATAGTATAATTTGGAAATATAGTCTCAAGAAGTGCATATTTTTTTCGCAAACGCTTACGCAGTTTCAAGACTGATTTTACAAGTGTCATCTCCACAAAATAGAGTTCATTGTTTTTTGTAATAAACATAGCATCAAACTCACTAATCTCTCTGCTTTTTGTTCGATAAACTATCTGCTCTTTTTCACTTATTGAGAGTGTATTAGCATAAGCTTTATGTCTATTTTGATGAAACCCTTTTAGAATAAATTTCTCAATATAATCATTTTTCTCAGCATAACGGAGAAGTTTTTCATAAATAAAATTTTCATAAACCTCACCTTCAAAAGAGCGATATGAGCTCAAATATGCAGGATCATCTAACTCGATTCCTCTATCAACAAGAGAGAGCAGGTGTTTTGTATTGTAATCATAATGTAAAAGATTATCGGAAATATCATCTGTTTGAAGATTTTTAATGGATTGCGTTATATCCAACATTATAGTGTCATCTCGCCATTTTTAAAAAAATCATCTAAAATACCTCTGTATTCATCAATATCATTAATAGAGTTTACTCTATTTCGTAACGCCGATGCACCTTTATAACCCTTTGAATAAGTATGTGTGTGCTTTCTAAACATTGGCACTCCATGTGCTCCATAAAACTCTATCATTCTATCAAAATGTTCCATAATTATTTTATGTTTTATCTCTTGCGTCACATCCAACTCACCACTTTTCAGTTGATGAAATATCCACGGAGCACCAACTGCCCCACGACCTATCATTACTCCATCTGCTCCAGTATGCTCAAGCACCCACTTCGCTTTTTCATACGAATCTATATCACCATTAGCAATTACAGGAATATTTACTGCCTCTTTTATCTCTTTTATAGCATCATAATCCACAGCAGCCTTAAATTTCCCAGCACGCGTTCTCCCATGAACAGCCAAAAAATCTGCACCACTATCTTCAACCATTTTAGCAATATCAATATGATTTTTCTCTTGAAAACCCAATCGTATCTTTACACTTGTAAGATTTTTATTTGAAGTATCTTTAATAGTTTTTATAATCTCACCCATCAAAGGTAAATTTAGTAAAAGAGAACTACCACTGCCATGTCCAACTACCTTAGGAACAGGACATCCACAATTCAAATCAATAATATCTATACCATCTTGCTCATTTAAAATTTCAACTGCACTACGAACAATATCTACATCAGCACCAGCAATTTGAACAGAATATGGAGTTTCAAGAGGAGATTTTTGAAGCATATGAAGTGTTTTTTCTGAACCATGAGCTAAAGCATTTGAACTTAGCATTTCACTCACGGTCAAATCAGCACCAAACTTTTTTACAACACTCCGAAAAGGGAGATCTGTAAAACCAGCTAATGGAGCCAAAACATAAAGCGGTTTATCAAAACTAATTGAATCATTCATCAAAATTGACTACACAAAAATATCAATAGTAAAGTTTTTACCAGACTCTCTTAAAGTGCGATAGGCTTTAAAATTTTGATACTCATCTTTTTGTGAATTATCTAAAATTGCATCAGCAATGGAATTCATACCTAAATCATAAAGAGTAAAGATATACGCATCAATTGCATCTTCATTGCTTTCAGAAAGTAGTTCAAAAAGCTTGATTCTCTCTTCTGGAACCATATGAACATCTGCAAGTTGCATAGAGATTTTAATAAAATCTTTTTTATTTAATTCCACACTCTCAATAAGAGAGACTAAACTTTCAGTAGGAATATAAAGACCATTCTCATCAGCATTAATTCTTGCAATAACACTGCTAAGTGTCTCTTTTGTAAGATACTCTTTATATTTTTCAATATTTGCTAAAGGAGCTGTTTTTATATACTCTACATAAACCTCTTTGCGTAATTTCTCATCATATTTTTCTTTATTAGATAAAATATCTTCTGCTTTTAACATCCCTTTTTTAAACATATTTCTTGTATTTTGAATAACTAATTCGTTATCCATACGAAGATTAAAACGCTTCAAATCAGCAACATCACCACGCTTAATAGTCTCTATGACATCTAAAACTTTTTCCAATTTTTCGTTATTAATACGCCCTTTTAGCTCACCTTTTGGATAGATGACACTATTTTCTAAAAGTGTCCCTAAGAGTCTATATCGTTCTGTTTTAAAAATATAGTGTCTCTCTTTTTTACCAAGATATGTATCTGCAATTTCATCAATTAACTTTTCATAATCTTTGTTGTATTTGCGTAGTCTAAAGCTTCCAATCGTAGAGTAAATTGCCATATGCAAAGCACTTCCTATATAAAGCACTACAAGAGGTAAAATAACCCATACTGCCACCGAAATTGATGGTAAAGGAATACCAAAGAAATCCATCTTCATAGTTGTCTGCGTTACATACGCATACACATACCATCCCACTAAACCTATCCATATAAACGCAGCTACCGTATATCTTTTTAAATACATTTCCAGTCCTTCTTAATTAGATTTTTCTACAATTGCTCTACAATCAATACAGTAGATTGCATGAGGTTTTACTTTTAATCTTTGAAAACCTATATCATCTTCACACATCTCACAAATTCCATATGTGCCATTCGCAATTTTTGACAATGCTTTCTCAATCGCCTTTAACTCATCTGCCTGTTGCTCATAAATAACACTCTCAACCATAGAGTTATTATTCACAGAGGCATGGTCACCCTCATCTTTGAGATCCAAATTACTCAACTCATTTAATTCAACATTAACACCACTTAGATTTGCCTCAATCTGTTTTTTACGGCTCTCTAAAATCTCTTTGAAATAATTCAACTCACTCTCTTGCACCTACATCTCCCCTTATTTATGATATGGATGATTACTTAATATAGAAAAACCTCTATATATTTGCTCCAATAAAACTGCTTTAGCAATCTTATGACTCATTGTTATTTTCCCTAAACTGATAACTGCATTACTTTTTTGTAAGAATTTATCTTCAAAACCATAAGCACCACCGATAAAAAACTTTATACTCATTTTATCATTTAATAGCTTACTAAACTCAAAACTATCCACAACTTTTCCATCTGGATGTAAAGTTATACAAAAATCTTTCCCAATATAACCTTCTAAAGCCTTTGTATATGCTTTTTGAGATGCTTCTGGAGAAATTGTGTGTGCTTTTGTTACATCTTTTGTAAAGATTTCTCTTTGTGTAACAGTAGCAAAACGACTAATCATCTTTGTTAAATCTTTATAGAGAGGATCATAAATCGTTTTCTCTTTTTTTGCAATCGAAATAATTTCTATATTCATAAAAGTAATCCACTTCCTATGACACTGTAGGCCACATTTTCAAACTTATCAGTAAGTTTTACTCCACCAATTGCTGCAACCAAATGTTTTGATTCTGCTGCAATTTTGTCTAAACTATCACCTAATATAGAACTTATATCAGATTTTGTCGCTGTTGCCCTAAATGCACCAAGACCAATATAATTAAGAGGCATTTTATTTGCCTCAAGCACCTCTTCTTCATTATGTGTAGAGATACCAAGAATTTTATCTTCTTTGATTATAGAACGCAAGATAGCAACTGCTTTATGAATATCAGTATCAATTTTTAACAAATCTTCCTGACCCACATGCACTCCATCACAATACTCAACAAGCTCATATGCATCATTTATAATCAAAAAACCTTCAAACTGTTTTCGTATAGCAATCAATTGCTCTTTTATAAATGCAATATCACCATTTTTATTACGATATTGCATTATCTCTGCATTCTGCTTTTTTGCTATATCTACAAATGCATCAATAGAAATACCCTTTTTATCGAGCATATCCTGATCACAAAGTGCATAAAGTTTCATTGCTTAATCTTTTTGGAAAAATACCAATAGGTCTGAAAGTGTCTTTTTTAAGTTGTTTCTATTGACTATCATATCTATAGAACCATGTTCGAGCAAAAACTCAGCTCTTTGAAAGCCTTCAGGAAGCTCTGAACCAATAGTCTGTTCAATAACACGCTGTCCAGCAAACCCTACCAAAGCATTTGGTTCTGCAATAATAATATCTCCAAGATTAGCAAAAGAGGCACTCACCCCTCCCATAGTAGGGTCAGTAAGCACAGAAATAAATGGTAAGTTATGGTTTGCAACCTTTGCAAGTGCTGCTGAAGTTTTACTCATTTGAAGCAATGAAAAAGTTGATTCTTGCATTCTAGCACCACCAGATGCACTTAAAATAACAATACCTTGATTCTTTTCAATAGCACGCTCAGCAGCACGAACAATTTTCTCACCCTCTACAGAACCAAGACTTCCCCCCATAAAAGAAAAATCAAAAATAACAAGCTGCACAGGGACACCGTTCATTTTACATTCACCGCTCACAACAGAAGATTTTCTCCCTGTTTTTTCATACGCCTCTTCAACTCTTTTTTTATACGATTTTTTATCTACAAACTTAATAGGATCTACAGGTTCTAAAGTTGCATCATACTCAACAAAAGTTCCCTCATCTGCCAAAATTTTTAATCTTTTATCAACCCCAATACGAATATGAAAACCACACTTTGGACAAACATAATTTTGATTTTCTATCTCTTTATAATACATCAAAGAGTTACACGATTTACATTTAATCCAATGAGAACCTGTATCTGCCTTTTCAGGTTGTCTTGCTGTTTTTGTAAAAATATTTAATAAATTCAAAAAAAATCCTTCAATAATATATATGCCATATTATATCAAATTAATATTAATTTTAATGATTTTTTTTATATGTAGAAGAAAAAAACTAGATTTCTCTCTAAAAGTAGAGAAATCTAGTAGAAAATTATTTTAATAATGAATTAATGATACTTCTTGCAGCTTCACGACCATCAAAAGCAGCAGTAACAACTAGATCTGCCCCACGATAACAATCTCCACCAGCATAAATACCAGCAGTAGATGTCTCGTGTGTCTCTTCATTAACTACAATTCCACCCCATGCATTTGTCTCAATACCATTTTCAGCTAAAAAAGATGGAACCACAGGATCAAATCCAAGCGACATTATAATAACATCAGCATTTACTCTATACTCTGAGTTTTTCACCTCTTCCATGCGTTGGCGACCTGAACTATCTTTTGCCCCAAGTTTTGTTTTTACCACTTCAACAGCAATAGCTTTTCCATTATCATCTACAATTATCTCTTTTGGAGAGACCAAAAATGTAAAATCAACCCCCTCTTCCATTGCGTTTTTATACTCTTTTTTACTTCCTGGCATATTGTGTTCATCACGGCGATAGAGACATGTAACAGATTTTGCACCCTCTCGTTTTGCTGTTCTTAAACAATCCATAGCGGTATCACCACCACCTATAACAACAACATTCAAATCTTTAAAATCAAATTTCTTTTCATAAGGAAGCTTAAAATTCTTTCTTTGAATATTTGTTAAATACTCCATCGCTTTATATACATTCTCGCTATTTTCACCTACAATTGCTGCACTTTTTGCCTTTGTTGCTCCAATACCAATAAAAATAGCATCATGACTATCTGCAATAGTTGCAAAATCAATATCTTTGCCAACTTCACAATTAAGCACAAGCTTCATTCCCGCCTCTTCTAAAAGTTTTACGCGTCTCTGCACAACTTTTTTATCAAGCTTAAAATTTGGAATACCGTAAGTAAGAAGTCCCCCAGCACGGTCACTTCTTTCATACATTGTTACTGCCACCCCTGAACGAAGAAGATATGTTGCAGCAGATAACCCAGCAGGACCACTTCCAATAATAGCAACTTTTTTATCTGTAGTAATTCCAGGAAAGTCAGGTCTAAGCCCTGCTTTAAAACCAGCCTCTGTAATATGTGTCTCAACCGAGCCAATAGTAATAGCACCATGCCCATCATTGAGTGTGCAATCACCTTCACAAAGTCTATCATGTGGGCAGACTCTTCCCATCACTTCAGGAAAAGGAGAAGGTTCATTTGAGAGTCTAAAAGCAAAATCCAAATCTTTTTCAGAAATCGCTTTTAGCCATTGAGGAATATAATTGTGTAGAGGACATTTATTAAGACAAAATGGATCACCACACTGAATACATCTATCACTTTGTGTAGCGGCATCCTCACCATCAAATACCTCATAAATTTCACCAAAATCTTTGACTCTCTCTACAACCAATCTTTTAGAAGGCTCTATTCTTTCACTATTTAAATATTCACGCATTTTAGTCTCCATTCTCTAGGTTAAGAGGTAATTTTGTTAAATTTTTTGGTTTTACAAGCCAGAAGTTTCTCACTTCTACTCTAAAGTTAGCAAGTAGCTCTTGTGCTTTTTTACTTTGTGTCTCTACTACATAATCTTTTAGTAATCGTTTAAGATAGTGTCTTGCTTCATCACCCTCATCTGTATCAATTCGAATAGCTTCGATAAGCTCACGATTTATATTTTCAACAAATTCATGCTCTTTATCATAGACAAAACTCACACCGCCAGTCATACCAGCACCAAAGTTGATACCCGTTTTACCAAGTATAACAACAACACCACCTGTCATATATTCACAAGCATTATCTCCTGTGCCCTCAACAATAGCAAATGCACCAGAGTTACGAACAGCAAAACGCTCACCAACACTTCCAGAGATATAGAGTTTCCCACCTGTTGCACCATACAAACAAGTATTTCCACCAGCAGAGAACTCCTCACCCTCATTTTTAGATGTTATGATGATTTTACCACCATGCATCCCCTTTCCAATGTAATCATTTGCTACACCTTCAAGATAGATAGAGATACCATTAATCAAGAATGCTCCAAGTGCCTGCCCTGCAATACCTGATAGATTTATTTTTATAGTATCTGGCTTGAGTCCTTTATCTCCATAATATTGGGCTATTTCACCACTTACTAAAGTTCCGAAACTTCTATGAATATTCTTTATCTCTCTTTTAATTCTAATAGGTTGTTCTGGACTTTTAATAGCAACCATAGCCTCTTTAAGCACATCTTTTTCAAATGCGTTATCATCAAAAGGAGGATTAAAGAGTTGTTGATGTGTATTAACACCCTCCTCTTTATGTAAAATAGAAGAGAAATCAAATTTTTTCGCAAACGCATCATCTTTTACTTTTAAGACATCCACTTGCCCTATCATCTCTTCCATTGTTCTAAATCCAAGTGAGGCCATAATAGCTCTTACATCCTCTGCAAGATAAGTAAAATAGTTAATTAACTGCTCTACTTGCCCTTTAAAAAATTCATCTCGAAGTTTCTCATTTTGTGTTGCAATTCCTACCGTACATTTATTTACATGACAAATACGAAGCATTTTACACCCAACAATAGTAAGAACACCTGTTCCAAAAGCATAGCTCTCAGCACCAAGAAGTGCTGCTTTTACAATATCTAAGCCTGTTTTTAATCCACCATCAGTTTGGAGTTCAACAACACCTCTTAGATTGTTCGCTTTTAAAGCATTATGAGCTTCACTTAGACCAATTTCCCATGGATTTCCTGCAAATTTAATAGAAGTAAGTGGTGCAGCACCTGTTCCACCATCACCACCTGAAATGATAATTTTATCAGCATACGCTTTTGCAACACCTGCTGCAATTGTCCCAACTCCCATAGTAGAGACAAGTTTTACAGCAACCCGTGCTTTAGGATTTATCTGTTTCATATCAAAAATAAGTTGTGCCAAATCCTCAATAGAGTAGATGTCATGGTGTGGAGGTGGAGAGATAAGTGTAACTCCCGGAACTGTATGACGCAATTTACCAATAAGAGGCGTTACCTTATGTCCTGGAAGCTGTCCTCCCTCCCCTGGTTTTGCACCCTGTGCAACTTTAATCTGAATCTCTTCAGCAGAACGAAGATATGCTGGAGTAACACCAAAGCGACCAGATGCAACCTGCTTAATTTTTGAAACTCTCTCAGTTCCAAAACGAGCTTGATCCTCTCCTCCCTCTCCAGAGTTTGATTGTGCACCTATTCTATTCATTGCAATAGCAATAGTCTCATGTGCTTCAGGAGAGATTGAGCCAAGACTCATCGCAGCAGATGCAAAGCGTTTGAATATCTCCTCTTTTGGTTCTACTTCTGAAATATCAATAGCCTCTCTTCCTGAATCAAACTCAAAGAAATCACGAATAAATTTCAATCCACGGCTATTTACGGTATTTCTCAGTCTATCAAAATTCTCTTGTGTTGGTTTTTTACTTACTGCATGAATGGCATGAATAACAGCAGGACCAAAATCATGATGCTCTTGTCCTGAATAAAATTTATAATACCCACCAATATTGAGTGGGAAAATTTTATTAAAACCTTTTCTATCAAATGCCTCTTTGTGTGTCTTCTCTAATCTCGCATCCAAATCTTCATAAGTCAAACCACTAAGTGTCGCATTTGATGCTCCAAAACACTCTTTTACAACATCTTCATGTAACCCAAGAACATCAAAAAGTGCTGAGTTTCTATACGATGCAATAGTAGAGATACCCATTTTTGACATAATTTTTAGCAATCCACTATTTAACGCAGTATGCACTGCTTTATAAGCATCTGCACAATCCATATTTATTGTTTTAGATTTTGCAATCTGCGTTGATACTGTGGCAAAAAGAAGATATGGATAGATAGCACTCACACCATATCCTATAAGAACTGCTGCACTATGAGAATCTACAACTTCACCTGTTACTGCAATCATAGAGACTAAATGACGCACCTTTGATTCTAAAAGAGCACTGTTTAATCGTCCAACCACTAATGCCATTGGGATAACTTTATGCTCTTTGTCCAAAGCGGTATCATCCAAAATAACAATACGCGTTCCATTATTTTTAACAGAATCAATCACTTTTGCGACTAAAGATTCAAGTGAATTTTTTAAATCTGATGTATAAGCAGTTGAAAAAGTTGCATTTTTATAAAAATCTTGATATCTTGGAGATTTTGTATCACCAAAAGATTTTAAGACGGCTAATTTTTCATTTGTAATAATAGGAGAGATAGATTTTAATCTCTGTGCATGTGTTGGCACTTCATCCAAAATATTATGCACTTCACCAAATCCAGTATTTAAACTCATTACCACTTTTTCACGAATAGAGTCAATAGGAGGATTTGTTACTTGTGCAAATTTTTGTTTAAAAAAGTCTGTAAAATTTCTCTGTTTTTGAGAAAATGCAGCAAGAGGAGTATCATCACCCATTGAACCTACAGCCTCTTTTGACTCTTTTATCATAGGTTCAATAACTTGCTCTACAACCTCTTGTGTTATATTGAAATATCTCTGCTTATCTATCATAGCATCACTATCACACTCTACACAAGCTACATATTGCTCTTCAACATGCTCTTGTAAATAAATCATATGTGAATTGAGCCACTTCATATAAGGATTTGAACTTTTAAGATAATCATCAATCTCATTTGTTTTGAGAAGCTTTCCAAATTTAAGGTCTAGTCCAAGCATCTCTCCAGATTGTAATCGACCACGCTCTTTAATATCCTCTTCGGCAATATCAACAACACCATACTCACTTGCAATAAGAAGATTATCATCTTTTGTCACAATATATTTAGAAGGACGAAGTCCATTTCTATCAAGCACACACCCAATATAACGACCATCTGTTACAGAAAATGCCGCAGGTCCATCCCATGCTTCAAACACAGTAGAGTGATACTCATAAAATGCACGAAGTTCAGGATCCATATGAGGAGCATTTTGCCACGCTGGAGGAATAACAGCACGAACAGCTTTAAAAAAGTCCATACCATTTACAATAAGAAATTCAAAGAAATTATCTGCAGAAGCTGAATCTGATGCACCCGATTGCAAAATAGGTAGCAATCTTTTTATCTCCTCATCACTAAAAACATCACTTTTAATAGATTCTGATTTTATAGCTACATTAATACGGTTTGCCTCAACAGAGTTGATTTCACCATTATGTGCAACAGCACGAAATGGCTGTGCCAAACGCCACTCTGGAAGTGTATTTGTTGAAAATCTTTGGTGAAAGAGTGAAAAAGAGATTTTAAACTTCTCATCTTGTAAATCTTTATAAAACTCTTTAATATGCGTAGGCATCACAAGCCCTTTATAAGAGAGGACTTTAGAACTCATCGATGCAATATAAAAATCTCTATCATCGACTAATTTATGCTCTGTCTCTTTGCGAGAGAGGTATAATAACGCATCAAATCTATTGGTTGCCATAATGGAGTTAGCAATAATAAACACCTGAATAATATGAGGAAGCGAAGCAATTGCCTGCTCACCCAACGCATTTTTGTCTATGGGAACTTCACGCTTCAAAACAACTTTAAGGTCATTATTAGCACAAATCTTCTCAAGCGTCTCTAAATGTGCCAAATTTTTTGTAAATACAGAAGCTATTGCAAACTGTTTAGGGAGTTCAACACCCTCTTTTGCCGCTTCTTCTACCATAAATTCTCTAGGTATTGAGAGTAAAAGACCACTTCCATCCCCTGTCTTTCCATCTGCTGCGACAGCCCCACGATGCATCATACGCTCTAGAGCAGTAACTGCATCATTTAAAACCTTGTGTGAAGGTCTGTTTTTAATATTAGCAACAAGACCAAAACCACAGTTATCCTTGAAGGATCTTAACAAATCATGATGTTCAACCATTATAACTCCCAAATTTTTAAATTTTATATATCAAGACATATAAATTTAATCTCTTTTTAAAGAAACTTAGTCTATTTAGAGATAAAGCACCTATATTATATATTTTTTTACTTTAAGCAATAATAATGATAGTAGAATTTCTTATCTAAAAGAATCAAAGTGTGTATAAAAGACACATAAAAAATTATAAAAGAGACCTCTTTAACAACTAGTTTTTTGTGCTACCAAAGATGCCACACGACTCTTTTCTCCTCGTAAATTTACCTCATCTCTCTCTTCATAATAGATAATATCAAGTCCAATAAATGCATGCAAAAGTTCATTTTTTCTTAAAAGATATTCAGGATTTGCGGGATTTTCAAAATCTCCATGTGCCACAATAAAAGTCTCAAATATCACTATCCCTCCATCTCGTAACGCCTCTTTAATTTGAGGAAAAAAACGACGCTGAAGATAATTAATATTAATAATCAAATTATACTTCTTAGAAGCCAAACTATACTCATCTAAATCTACCTCTATTTTATTAATATTTTTGTTATCATCAATACATGACAGTGCATAATCACTCAAATCAACAGCATCAACTTTAAAGCCTTTTTTTACCAAAAAATGTGTATTTCTTCCTGTCCCACATGCAATATCCAAAGCATTTCCCACAGTTGCTAAATCAATATACTTTTCAACAATAGGCTCTACATTTTTACGCATAGGTTTCTCAATATGACGCAGATTCCAACGCTCTCTATCTTCTCTCATTTTTTACCTCTTGCACTACTTTTCCAAATAACTCCTCTTCATTATAAAGAGATTGTGCGTTTTGCACCCTATATTTTTCTTCAGTGTCAAAGAGTATAAAATCTGCTTTTATACCCTCTTTAATCTCTCCAGCCTCATATCCAACTGCTTTAGCAGGATTTTGCACTGTCAATTTTATAAGCTCTTGCATTGTGATAAGCCCTGATTTTACCAGTTTGGTATAGTAGAGTGGGAGTGCATCACGCAATGCTTCACATCCATATGCAGCATCAAAAAATGCCACCTCTTTATTGACTGGTGAAGAGGGTTGATGGAGTGTTGTAAGCATATCTATTTTATCCTCTTTAAGTGCCGTTTGGAGTGCTTGCATATCTTCATAAGAGGCAAGAGGAGGATTTAGCTTTGCCGTAGTATTAAAGTCGTTACAAGCCTTATCACACTGAATAAGATGATGAATAGAGACCTCACAGCTTACTTGCACACCCTCCTCTTTTGCTTTGTTTATAAGCTCTATCGAACGCGGTGATGCAATAGATTTGAACAAAATTTTGATCTCAAAATGTCGTGCTATCTCTATCATACGAGAGACATGCAACACCTCACTCAGTTCTGGAATACCTGCAAGACCAAGATTTGAACTTACATCACCATCAAGCATCACTCCTGCATTTATCAAAGAGTTATCTTCTGCCTTACAAAAGAGTGTTACTCCATACATTTTTACATATTCAGCAATTTTAATAGCAATATTATTTTTCGCTATGGTGCTCATATAGGGGGCAATTGCACCTTTTTTCAAAAGAATTGCAATATTTGCAAGCGACATATCCTCTTTAAGCGTATTCAGCATAAAATCTATTTTCGGGCTTTGTATCTCTTTTATAGCGTTTTGAGCAAACTCTAAGACAACCTCATTATCTATAGCAGGATTGGTATCAGCATTAAATATAATATGCCCTACACCCCCTTTTTTTGCCTCTTTGACTATCTTTGCAATAGTCGTTGCATTTAAAGAGGAATCGAGCACTCTTATATTTGTATCGACAAGGCTAGGAAGCAAGTATGCCCCTTTTGCATCTACAATCTCATCATCATGCAACCCTTTTCCCATTGCAACAATAACACCATTTTCAACTTTAACATCAACTTCTCTTTCACCATTTACATCACAAACTACTGCATTTACTATAAGCATTTCAGACCACCTTCGATATAATGTTGCAATTATAGCATAGGAAAAAATATGAAACTACTTGTCTCTGCACTCGAACACTCTGCAAATGTCCATCTCAAATCTCTTAAAAATGAACTGAGCGATGATGTGGAGTTTATAGGGATATTTAACAATGAACTTGGAAAGCCCATCGTTGATTTGCGTTCTCTTGCCATTATGGGATTTGTAGATGCTTTGAAAAAATTACCATTTTTCTTTAAACTTGCTGATGAGATGACAGAATTGGCAAAAGATGCCGATAAAATATTGCTTATGGACTCTTCAGGGTTTAACCTCCCCCTTGCAAAAAAAATCAAAAAAAAATACCCCGATAAAGAGATAATCTACTACATTTTGCCTCAAGCGTGGGCTTGGAAAAGAAAGCGTATTGGTGTGCTTGCAAAAACAATAGACAAACTCGCATCCATTCTCCCTTTTGAACCTGACTACTACCCAAAAGATGCACCAATAGAGTATGTAGGACATCCCCTCCTTGACCAAATAACAGCGTTTAAAACAGAAGTGGCAAAAGAGGTGAAACAAGTCGCATTTATGCCCGGAAGTCGCAAGGGAGAGATTACAAAACTGATGCCAATATTTAAAGAGGTGCAAAAGAGGCTCAACCTCAACGCAGTGCTAATTATTCCCAAACATTTCACACAAGAAGAGAGAGATGCACTCTATGGCGACATCACTGAATTTACAATCTCACATACACCACACAAAACACTCTACGAAGCAGATTTTGCCTTCATCTGTAGTGGCACAGCAACGCTTGAGGCCTCCCTTATTGGCATTCCATTTGTTTTGACCTACATCGCCAAGCCACTTGACTATTTTATAGCCAGTAGAGTTATCAAACTTAATTATATTGGACTTGCAAATATTATGTTTGAAAAGTTTAAAGATGAACCGCTCCATCCTGAATTTATTCAAGAGGATGTTACGGTTGAAAATCTTTTAGATGCTTATAAAAAATATAATAGAGTAAAATTTTTACATGATTCACAAGCATTGCGTAGCTATTTGAGACATGGAAGTTCAAAAAGAGTTGCAGAGATTATACAAGAAGCCTAATCATCCCTTTTAGGCTTATGTGCTTTAATATTTATCTTTTTGCCTGTTACTTTTGGAGCATCCCATTTATCGCGTGGTGTTCCATCATACCGATGATTTCTCTCTCCAGATTTTCCGGAGAAAATTGCTTTCCCATTTTCATCTTTTCCTAGAAATCTATTTGGAGCTTTTTTCTTTTTTTTCCATCTGTCATCTTTTGGCTTTGCATCTTTTTTGAAATCTTTTTTTGGTTTTTCAAAACTTTTTTTCTTTTCAAATCTGCCCTTCTCTTTTTCAATCACAGAATACTCAAACCCCTCTCTCTTCTCTTGCTTTATAGCACGCCCTAAAAGCATCTCAATAAAATGTAAATCTTTTTGTTCGCTTGCATCAAGAATCATAAAAGAGTTCTCGGTCGCTTTTGAAGCCCTTGCCATGTAGACTATATTTTTTATAGGCATATCAAATCCAATAATAATCTGCGAATAAAGCTCTTTCTCTTTTATAAGAATTCTATCTTCTATAACTTTTATTTCACTATTTTCTAGCCCCTCTTCAATAGTTTTACTATCTTTAGCAGTTACAACTACAATACTCTTACCAGCATTCTCTTTGATAAGTAAATTTAAAAGTTCTAGTTTTTTTTCAAATGGACATTGATATACGCGATGATTGTTGGGTTTTATGGTTAAATTGTTTAATGACAAGTTCTGTTCCTCATAAAGTCTTTATGAGATTATAGCCAAATTTTTTCTTGATTTGTTTGTAAAAAAGAATATCTTGAAAGTGAGACTCTAATAGCCCCACCTATTAAAAAACAACTCTCAGCTTCTATTTTTTAGCTTTCGTATCACTTTTTATTGGATTTATAGAAATTTTTTTCAAAACTTCATCTATTTTTGTTCGTTGAAGATAGAGTTGATGATTTTTTTTTATATACGCCTGTAATAATATTTTTAAATCATTACTACCTTCCATATCAAAATCATCTGCTATCTCTTTTTCTAAAAATAGTGCAAACTTCTCTTCAACATCTATATCAAATCGACGCCCAGCAATGTGTAAGCCTATTTTTTTACTCATTTACTTTTAGCCTAAGATGCTTTCTATTTTATTAAGAATATCTTCTATCTCCAAATCTTTTAAAGCATTCTCTTCTGAAAGTTTATCAATCTCTTGATTTTTTAATTCACAATTTGCTTTCAATGCCACTAACTCATTTCTTACTGATTCTAGCTCATTTTGAAGTGTTTCACGCTCTTGAATCATTTGTGAAATTCTCTCACTTAATTTGTCTAATACAGTCATATTTTCCATATTCCATCCTATTATAATGATATTTCATAATTTTAGCATAATTAACTGCTTTAAGATGTTATAATAATAGAAAATGTTTAAAAAGGCAGAAAATATATGTCACAAATTGCAAAACTTGAAGAGTTATTGACAAAAAGTGTTATTCCTGACATCAAAGATAGACTTGATGAGATCTTTGAAGAGATAGCAGGAAGTAAAGAAGCAACAGA
>FPHH01000114.1_pt1 | contig 22295 bp, 24 predicted proteins | sample 1057331 | NCBI WGS metagenome assembly FPHH01 (sample SAMEA4473311, study PRJEB15554) | hydrothermal vent metagenome | biome: marine basaltic hydrothermal vent biome; feature: marine hydrothermal vent; material: water | place: Pacific Ocean | collected 2011-06-14/2011-07-23 | depth 1155 m
CTTTGAGACGAACTACAATTTTATATTTGAGTGCATTTTGATAGATAACTTCATTTATCTCTTCTTGAGGCAAAGTATGTCTGCCATCCTCTTTGCCTACATAGATAAATTGACACCCATCTTTTGCCATCTCTAAAATGGCAGGATTGGCAAGTCTATCATAGATAATAACATCGGCTTGGAGAATAATACGATGTGCTTTGAGCGTGAGGAGTTCAATATCTCCAGGGCCAGCACCTGTCAGGTAGACCCCTTTTTTTCCCTCTTTTTTCATAAAAAATTAATTTTCTTGCATGTATTTATTAATAAGTGCAACAGTCTCTTGTAAACTATTTTTATAAGTTTCTGCTAGTGCAGAGAGATTTGTTTCTGCTGTTTTTAAGAGAGTTTTTGACTTTGAAGCAACATCATGAAGTTCTTGAGCACCTAAATTTGCAGAGACACCAACAATATCTAAGAGTAATTTATCTGCTTCTTCTAGTTTGTTTTCGTTTATAAGTTGCTCGAATAATGCACCAGAGTTGCCATAATCCTCTAAAAACTCTTTTAAAAGCTCTTTATAAAGATCACTATCCCCCCCACAAATAGCAAGACCTGCATTTGTATCTAAAAATACTGTTTCACTTTTCTTCGGTGATTGCGTTTCAGTTTTTGGTTTTTCGACATTGTATGCATATAAAACATCATAAAAATCATCCATTTTAAGAGGTTTCTCAAGCGTATCGCTCATTCCTGCATCTTTCATTTTTTTGATATCATCACTTGCTGTATCTCCACTAAGTGCAATAACTGCTATATGATTGTATTGAGGATTTTTTCGTATAATTCTTGTCGCTTCAAATCCATCTATATTTGGCATATGTGCATCCATAAGAACAAGTGCGAAATCACTATCTTTTGCTAAAATATCAAGGGCTTCTTGTCCATCATTAGCAACAACAATATCCATACCACTATCTTTTAGAAGACCAAGCATTACCTTTTGGTTAATAAGGTTATCTTCTGCCAAAAGAACTCGCATTCCAGCAAATTGGGCAAAATCCTCTTTTTTAATTTTTCCATGAGGAGGAACAGGGCGTGTTTTAAAATTAGGTGTTCCATTTTGAAGAGGCTCTTCTATTTTCTCTTCTACCTTTTCTTCTGTTGTAACCTCTTGCACCTTTTTTTGCTCTGGTTCAATATCTTTTTGTGTTTTTTCAGTTCTATTAACGCTGTTTTTGTTAATCTCCTCAGGTTGATTCTTTTGTTTCTCTTCTTCAACTTTTGGTTCTTCTACTTCTAATGAAGCACTCTCTTTTTTGGGACGCTTTTTTAATAAGAGATAAAGAATGACAACGAAAACAACTGCCACACCACCAACGACTGCTATTTGATACGATTCAAGATGCATGTAAAACCCTTTTGATAAATTTGCTCAATTATACTGTATAAAAAATTAAACCTAAATCAATTTTAGTGTATAATAGTCTCTATATTAATATTAAGGTTCGCTTTGCAAGAAATTCCTCATATTCCGGTTTTATATAGAGAAGTTGTTGATGCTTTTAGTGATTTAGGTGATGGTATTGTTATTGATTGCACTATGGGATATGGAGGACACTCCTCTTTAATTTTAGATGCAAATCCAAATATTAGGCTAATTGCAATAGACCAAGACCAAACGGCGATTGATTTTTCCACAAAGCGTTTGGCAAAATATGGAGATAGAGTAACAATTAAAAAGGGGCGTTTCTCTTCCGTAATAGAAGAGATACTCAAGGAAGTAGATGCCAAGGAGATTAAGGGGATACTTGCTGATATTGGTGTCTCCTCTTTACAACTTGACCAAAAAGAGCGTGGGTTCTCTTATGAGAGTGAGACGCTTGATATGCGTATGGATAAGGATGCCCCACTGAGTGCCTCAAATGTTGTCAATGAGTATTCACAAAGAGCTTTAGAGGAGATTTTATTAGAGTATGGGGAGCTTAGAAATTACAAAAAAATTGCCGATGTAATTGTAAAAAATCGCCCCTTTACCTCCGCAAAAGCACTTAGTGAAACGCTCAAACCCTTTATGCCAAGAGGAAAAAAGATACATCCAGCAACACTTTTGATGCAGGCTATTCGTATAGAAGTAAATGATGAGCTTGGAGAGCTTAAAAGTATGCTTCAAAGTATAGAAGAGGCAAAGTTACCAAAGGCAAAAGTGGCAATTATCTCTTTTCATTCGCTTGAAGATAGAATAGTAAAAAAAGCGTTTGCAAAATGGGCAAAATCGTGCATCTGTCCTCCTGAAGCATTCCGTTGTAGTTGTGGTAATAACCATCAGCTAGGAGAAGTGCTGACAAAAAAGCCAATTATGGCAAAAGAGGATGAACTTCAAGAGAATGTAAGAAGTAGAAGTGCGAAGATGCGTCTATTTCAAATGGATTTATAATGAGTGCAAAGAGAGAACTTTTAGAGGAGGTTGATACCCTCTTTACCCCCAAACGCAACCTTGATCTGAAATATTTTTCTTATGTTTTGCTCACTTTTGCTTTTGTTGCTATGCTTGCATTTCCTAAAATTTATCTCACAGAGCAGATTTACTTCAAAAGTAGAGATATTGCAAAATTAAAAGTAGAGTATGATACGCTTAAATCGGAGCATAAAGTTATAAGTGCTTCTGTTGAGGCGATAAAATTTAAAAACCAGATTTTAGATACGCTATTTTAGCATCAAGGAAAAGTATTGATTAGAAAGTTTATAGAGTTTGCTATTGAGAAACCTTTACTCAACCATATTCTGCTTATATTTATTTTGATGCTCTCAATTTTTGCATATATTAATATTCCAAAAGAGATTTTTCCACCGATGAATATGGATAAAATCACTATTAAAGGTGGCTATGCTGGCACCTCTGCAGATATTTTGGATAAGATGGTTGTGCAGAGCATTGAAGATGACTTGCAAAATATTGATGCACTTGAAGATATTAAAAGTAGTATTAAAAATGGTTCTTTTAGTATTAGTGCCACGATTCGAAGTGGTGCAAATAATATTTTGGTCTTAAATGATGTTAAAGATGCTATTAACAGTGTAAAAAAAGATTTGCCTTCAGATATGAATGAGCCAATCGCAAAAATTAAAACACACTCTTTTCCTCTTGTGCTTATTGCACTCTCTGGAGATGTTACAACGAAAGAGCTACTCAGTCGTGCCGATGAGCTTAAGAGTGAATTGAGTAAATTTAAAGATTTGAGTGATATAACTATTCGTGGAGATGCAAAAGAAGAGCTTGATATTAAACTTAATACCGAAAAAATTAAAGCCTATGGACTTTCTCCCTCTCTTGTTGTTGCACAAATTAGCAAAATAAGCTCTATTTTTCCTATTGGCACGATTAAACAAAAAGCAGACCATCTCTATATCTCTACCTATAATGGAGAGAAGACAAAAGAGGGGATTGCAAATACAATTATAGATGTAGGAGGCAATAGAGTTCAAATAGGGGATATTGCAACGGTTGCTTTTAAACTCAGTGATGCAGCAGAGCTTTCACACTATAATGGAAAGCGAAATATCTCTATTAATGTTACAAAGAGTAAGAATGGAAATGCTATTGCTCTTGTGCGAGATATACGCAAGCTCTTAAAAAAAGAGAAATTAAAACATCCAAATTTGAACTATAATATCTATACAGATACTTCTATATGGATTAAAAATCGTCTTAATGTTGTCTTTTCAAATATAGTATTTGGTTTGGTGCTTGTCTTTTTGGCAATGCTTATCTTCATAAATAGAGGTATTGCTTTTGTTGTGGCTCTTGGTATTCCTGTAAGTTTTATGATAGGGCTTATTGTGACGGAACTTCTTGGAGATAGTCTTAATATGCTCTCTCTTTTGGGTGCACTTATTGCCCTTGGTATGCTTGTCGATGAGGCGATTGTCGTTGCTGAAAATATCTATAGGCATTTAGAGGAGGGGATGGATAGAAAAGAGGCTGTAATAAATGGAGCAGCAGAGATGTTTCCAGCTGTTTTGGCTGCAACACTTACAACTGTTCTTGCCTTTTTGCCAATGCTTTTAATGACTGGTGAGATGGGGATGTTTATAAAAATCATACCTATTATGATAACAGTTCTGCTCTTATCCTCGCTCTTTGAAGCTTTTTACTTTTTGCCACTCCATTCGTATGATTTTTTAAAAGTTGCACAGGGTGGAAGTTTTACAAAACGCTTTTGGGAGAAAATGTATGGTGCATATAGCCGTCTTTTACACTTTTTCTTCAGACGCAAGGGACTCTCTCTTGCGGCTATAGTTGTAACTATTTTGGCATTTGAATTTGTAATGATAAAAAATGCAAAATTTCAACTCTTTCCTGATTTTGATACTACACAAATATATGTATATGGAAAAGTTAATATCAATAATGATTTGCAAGATACCGAAAAAATTGTCACAAAAGTTGAAAAAGAGATACTCCAAAATGTGAGTAAGCAAAATGTCTCTTCTGTGACTTCTGTAATTGGCTTTAAAATGGATGCAAAAAATAGAGCAGAGCTTGGTGAAAATATGTTTCATATCTTTATTGATTTACATGAACGCGCTCCTGCTAACTTTTTTGACAAATATATAAGCCCCTATCTCTCACTCGAGTATGATGCAAAAGTGCGTTCAAGAGAGCTAGATGCGAAGGTGATAGCAAAGAGACTCCAAAAAGTGCTTCTAAATCTTAAAAATGAGAAACTCAAAAATGGAAAAAATCTCTTTGAAGAGTTTGTGGTAAAAGTGCCGGGGGCTGGTATTATTGCTCATGATATAGAGATTGGATTAAGTGCAAAGGATGGGAAAGATGTCGTTCCTTATCTAAAAACACTAGAGCAGAAGTTGGCAAAAATTCAAGGTGTGCATAATATTTCTGATGATGCAACACTTGGAGAAAAAGAGCTAAAACTAAGAGTCAATGCCTATGGGCAAGAGTTAGGTTTTAATGAGCAGATAATCTCTAATGATTTACGAGCATATTACTTAAAAGGTGAATATGGAAAGCTATTTGATGCACAAGGGCTTGTGCGTATTCGCATAGAGAGTGGTTTGGACAAAGCGATTCATTCTATCCAAAATGTGGAGTTACAAGTGCCTGCATCTAATAAATATGTAGCATTAAAAGATATTTGTGATTATAGTTATCTGCAAAGCTATGTAACACTTAAAAAAGAGGATGGCAAAAGAGTTCGTAGTCTTTATGCCTCTATCGACAAGAAGATAATTACCTCTTCTGAAGTAATGGATAAAATTCGCCCTTTTTTAAATGAACTAAAAGCCAAAGGAGTTACAGTAGATATTAAAGGAGAAGAGAAGGAGAATAATAAAAATAAGAGAGAGATGATGCAGTCTGGACTTATTGCTATTTTCTTGATTTTTATTACACTTGTCTGGCTTTTTGACTCTATCAAAAAATCTCTTATAGTTATTAGCACTATTCCATTGGTATTATTGGGTGTCTATATAGGAAATTGGCTTATGGGGTTAAATCTTACAATGCCAGGACTAATTGGCGTTGTTGGACTTGCTGGGGTTGTTGTCAATGATGGGCTTATTATGGTTGATTTTATTAAAAATGCAAAAGATACAGAGGAGTTGATGCGTCGTGCCAAAACAAGACTTAGACCGATACTTCTTACCTCTTTAACAACTGTTTTAGGTCTGCTTACACTTATCTTTTTCGCTTCAGGACAGGCAAAAATTTTACAACCAATGGCAGTCTCTTTGGGATATGGTATAGCGTGGGCTACAGTACTAAATCTTATCTATATTCCACTACTTTATGCCGTAGTTTATAAAATTAAAGCACCAAAAATAGCAGTGTAAGGGTTTTATAAGGATACGGCTTGTATAATTCCGACCTACCAACAAAAAGTGGGTTCTTAGCTCAGTTGGTTAGAGCTCTCGGCTCATAACCGAGCGGTCGAGTGTTCGAGTCACTCAGAACCCACCATCCACTAATTTTCACACCGTTTCAAAATGTTTCAATTAATCATATAATCATAAAAATTCAATCTAAGTTCTTATTTTAGGGAAATTTTTCACTTTTTTATGGTAAGTGTAGTATAACTCCATTAGATTTTTAAAAAGGCAAAAAATGATAGAGAGATTTTATCTAAAAGAGTATTTAAGTTTTCAAGAGAGCGAACTTGAGCTCGAGAGTGGGCTTATTGTTTTTACTGGTCCTAGTGGAAGTGGAAAATCTATACTTATGGAATCTATTCTTGCTTCTGTTGGTGGGGCTACCTGTAATGCCTCTGTATGTGAATCAAGTGTTACATGGGAGATAGATGAAGAGCTTTATGGGATACAAAATGAAGAGATTAATGTCTTTAAACATATCAAAAAAGAGAAATCACGCTATTTCATAAATAATCAAACGCTCTCTAAAAAGGTTATGAATACTATTGCATCAAACTATTTGCGTCATTTAAGTTTAAAGGATTTTAGTGATTTTGAGAATGAGAATCTCCTTGGAATTTTAGATGCACGCATTGGAGCAAAAAATCGTAAATTTTTGCATTTAAAAGAGTCTTACAGTAGTGCATTTCAAGAGTATATGGATGTGCAGCGAGAGCTTCATAAAATAGAAGAAGAAGAGAAAAAAATTGTAGAGTTAAAAGAGTTTGCTGCTTTTGAGATAAATAAAATAGCTGAGATTAATCCAAGTGTAGGAGAAGATGAAGAGCTTTTGAAGATAAAAAAGGAGCTTTCAAAGAAAGAGAAAATTTTGGAGGCTATCGAAGGGGCAACAGAAATATTTAATTATGAACATTTGGTCTCTTCGGCACTTGATTCACTTGATATGCAAAGTAGTTTTTTTGATGATGCTATGAATGAATTGCGTTCTCTATTTGATAGTGCACAAGAGCGTTTTGATGCACTTGAGAATGTGGATGTGGAAGAGGTGCTAAATAGGATAGAGGCTTTGAGTGGGCTTAAACGCAGATATGGAAGTATAGAAGAGGCACTCGAATATAAGAGGCAAAAAGAGAGAGAGCTTGAAAAGTATGAAAATATAGAGATAGAGAAAGGTGCATTACAAAGACGGTATAAGCAGCTTTTAGAAACAATAAAGAGCCAAGCAGAGGAGATGAGATCTTTGCGTATGAAGGCACTTCCTAAATTTGAAAAAGAGTTAAATGGTTACTTAAAGAGTCTCTATTTGCGTAATGCAAATGTAGCGTTAAGAGAGAGTGATTTGGGTGCTTTTGGCATAGATAAATTTGATATAATGCTTTATGAAACACCACTTAGCAAGATTTCTACTGGTGAGTTTAATAGGCTTCGTTTGGCAATACTTGCATTAAAATCGGAGTTTATTAGTAGTAATGGTGGTGTCTTAATGCTTGATGAGATAGATGCAAATTTGAGTGGGGAAGAGTCTATGAGTGTTGCAAAAGTATTGAAGAAGCTCTCAAAACATTTCCAAATTTTTGTTATTTCTCATCAACCACAGCTTACCTCTACAGCAGATCAGCATTTTTTAGTCTATAAAGAGAATGGTATTTCAAAAACAAAAGAGTTAGAGTTTGAAGAAAAAGTGAATGAAATAGCCCGTATTATTAGTGGTGAAAATATCTCTCAAGAGGCAAAAAAGTTTGCTCATGAGCTTTTGGAGGCAAATAGATGTGTCTTGTAATTTCTATATTGGGACTCTTTTTTGCTTATAATTTTTATAACAGTGGTAATTTTTTACTTGCAGGAGGCTCTGTTGTTGTATCATTACTATTTATAACTTTGATGATACGCAATATACTCTCTGTAAAAAAGAGAAAAGAGGAGAAGAAAAAGTATGATAATTGATACACATATTCATTTAGATGATTTAAGATATGCAGAGGATTTAGATTTGGTTTTAGAGCGTGCAAGAGAGGGGGGAGTAGAGCGTTTTATTATTCCTGGAGCTGACCCCTCTACATTGCCAAGAGCAGTTACAATAGCAGAGTCTTATGAGGATGTCTATTTTGCAGTAGGAGTGCATCCTTATGATTTGGATGCTTTTGAAGAGAGAGATTTTGAGCAATATGTGAAGCATAAAAAGTGTGTTGCTATTGGGGAGTGTGGTATGGATTATTTTCGACTTGAGGGAAGTGATACAGAGAAAGAGGCTGAAAAAAAGAGACAAGCAGAGCTATTTTTAGCACAGATAGAGATAGCAAAAAGGTATAAAAAGCCACTTATCGTGCATATTCGTAACGCTTCACATGATGCAAAGAGGATACTTTTAGAAGCAAATGCAAGAGAGGTCGGAGGTGTGTTACACTGTTTTAATGCTGATGATGAATTATTAAGTTTAGCAGATGAGAATTTCTATTTTGGTATAGGTGGGGTGCTGACTTTTAAAAATGCGAAAAAACTTGTCAATATCTTACCACGCATTCCAAAAGAGAGGCTTATAATTGAAACAGATGGACCTTATCTGACTCCAACTCCACATAGGGGGGAGAGAAATGAGCCTTTCTATACAACATTCGTTGCACAAAAGATGGCTGAAATTTTAGGAATATCCTATCAAGAAGTAGAGGAAATAACGACGAAAAATGCACAAAAACTTTTTTTTAATGGAATTTTGGATAAAATAGCATAAATTTAACATGAGGAATGCCCTGTTTTGAAATATCTATTCTTATTGCTTTTTCCATTTTTTTTATATGCTAATTTAACATACGATACAAACTCTAACAAGGAGTTATCGCTTCTTAACTCATTGGATATAGAGCCTACTTTTCTTTATGATCCAATTATGAATAGAATGAAAAATAAGATACTTCGTGGACATAAACATTTTTTTCATGCTATGGATGAGGGGTATCTTTTTATCCCTGCAATTAAGAATATACTCTCTAAATATGATGTGCCTCAAGAGTTTCTCTATCTTGCAATGGCAGAATCAAACTTTCAAACGAAAGCCTACTCAAAAAAAAGAGCAGTAGGGTTGTGGCAATTTATGCCACAAACAGCAAAGCTTTATCATCTTAAAATTGATGAATATGTTGATGAGCGTCGTGATCTTATAAAATCAACTGAAGCAGCAGCAAAATATCTCTCAGCCTTGCACAAAAAATTTGGAAAGTGGTATCTTGCGGCGATTGCATATAACTGTGGTGGTGGAGCGTTGAGTAGGGCTATTAAGAGAGCAAAAACAGATGATTTGGCAATTTTGGTGAATGAGAGAAAGCATTATATTCCAAAAGAGAGCCGATACTATATTCGTAAAATTGTAGCACTTGCACTTATTGGCAGTGATGAGCAATTTCTTATGCATAGTGAATATGAATATCTTCTAAATCGTGCTAATGCCTACTCTATAGCTACTGTAAAATTATCATCAGGAGACTCTCTTAATAGAGTATCCCATCTTGTGCATATTCCTCTCAGGGAGTTAAAAAAGTTAAATAGACAGCTAAATTATGATTTTGTTCCTCCCTATTCTAAAAGCTATAATGTTTATATTCCTTATATCAAACTTGCGGAATTTAAACAAAAGTATCGTAATGCTCCTGCACGCAATATCTATAAAATTCATATTGTAAGAAGTGGTGAGAATCTTGGTAGTATTGGGAAAAAATATGGTGTTGCATACAAAATTATAAAGGATTTTAACCATTTGCACTCCAATATTTTGCATATTAGACAAAAATTAGTTATTCCAATAGCAAGAAAAAGGAGAGTGCAAAAAGGGAATACAATAGCTTTTTATACTGTAAAAAGAGGAGATTCTCTACTCTCTATAGCGAAAGCACATCATATTAGTTTAAAAACCCTAAGAGCAAGAAATAGTATAAAAGGCTCTTTGATTCGAGTGGGAGAGAGGTTAAAACTTTATGAATAAAACTTCGTTTTTTTCTATTATATTGCTTTTTTTAGTTGTAGGATGTAGCACAAGAGGTCCAGGGGTCTATCATGGTAGAAACTCTTCTGTAAAGTATAACTATAAGAAGCATCCTGCATATTCCCATGCTACAATGCGTCCTTATGTTGTTCGAGGTGTGAAGTATTATCCAACTGTTGTCAAGGTTGGGGATAAATTTCATGGCAATGCAAGTTGGTATGGTCCAAATTTTCATGGAAAATTGACCTCAAATGGAGAGAGATATAATATGTGGGCAATGACGGCAGCACATAAAACATTACCTATGAATACTATTGTGCGTGTAACTAATCGTAGAAATGGTAAAAGTGCCATAGTGCGAATAAATGATCGTGGTCCTTTTGTAGCTACAAGGATTATTGACCTCTCAAAGGCGGCAGCATCAAAAATAGGGATGATAGGAAGAGGCACTGCTCCTGTAACGCTTGAAGTATTGGGCTTTGCTGGAAAAAAAACTCATAATATTCCTTCAAAAAAGCAGCTGAAAAAATCTCCAAAAAGCGTTGCAACAGATGGATATGCTTTGCAAATAGCCTCTTTTAAGAAATTGAGTGGTGCTATTTTAACCCAAGAGAAGTATGATAAAAGAGATGGATATAGAACTGTAATAAAAGATGTGCGAGGAGAGAATGGACGACTTTTTAAGGTTTGGCTTGAGGGATTTAAAAGTGAACAAGAGGCGAGAGATTATAAAAAGAATAGTATATTCAAATATGCTTTTATAGTAGAAGAGGATTAGAAGATGAGAACAAAAAAGAGAAAAACAAAAGAGACAGATATTACAATTTCATTGAAATTAGAGGGAGAGGGAAAGAGTAATATAGAGACAGGTGTTGGATTTTTGGATCATATGCTTGAGAGTTTTGCTAAACACTCTCTTATGGATTTAGATATAGTTTGCAAAGGGGATACCCATATTGATGATCACCATAGCGTGGAAGATATAGGGATTGTTTTAGGCTCTCTTTTGGCAGAGCTAATTTATCCTGTAAAAAATATGGAACGATTTGGAAGTGCAACTATTGTAATGGATGAGGCATCTGTTTCATGTGATTTAGATTTAAGTAATCGTCCATTTTTAGTTTATGAGTTGAGTGTAGATGGGAAGGTAGGGCAGTTTGATAGTGAGTTAGTAGAAGAGTTTTTTAGAGCCTTCGCACTCAATGCAAAAATCACCATGCATATTATAGAACAGCGTGGAAAAAATAGACATCATATTATTGAGGCTGCATTTAAGGCAGTGGCAGTAGCACTAAGAAGAGCAACACTCTTAAATGAGCGTGTTGGTATTCCAAGCACAAAAGATATGTTATGATAAAATTGTTAGTTTTAGATGTTGATGGATGCTTGACAGATGGTTCTCTTTTTTACTCTGCTGAGTGGATAGAGAGTAAGGCTTTTAATGTCAAAGATGGTCTTGGTATTGCTACTTGGATAAAAATGGGAAATCATGTGGCTATTATTACTGGTCGAGAGTCTAAAATTGTTCAAAAGCGTGCTGAAGAGCTTGGTATAGAGTATCTTTATCAAGGTATTAAAGAGAAAGAGCATGTTCTCAAAGAGATTGTAGCAAAATTAGAAATTAGTTTTGATGAGGTTGCTGCCATTGGTGATGACCTCAATGATTTTAATATGTTGCGTTTGGCAGGAAGAAGTTTTACCCCTAACAATGGTGTGCGTGAGATAAAAGATATTGTAGATAGTGTGCTAAAAAAAGATGGAGGAGATGGAGCTGTGCGTGAAATGATAGATATTTTGGTAGATGAAAATTCACAAAGAGAGCTATTTCTTTCATATTGGATATAAAGGATAAGCTATTAATATTACTCTTTTTTTAAGCTTTATTTTTAGTGGCTTAATAATGATTTTTCTCTTTTTTAAACCATTAAAATTAAAAGAGCACCATTTTGTAGATTTGCCACAAGTTGAGTTGCAAGAGTTTCGGATGTATCTATTTACACCTTTAGGATTAGAGACTTATATGGTTGGTTCAAAAGGGTTGAAATATGAAGATAGATTTATCATTAAGGATATTAATTATACCGATAAATCTTCGCAATATAGAGTAAATATGCGGGCAAAAGAGGGAATCTATAAGGATGATATCATTACTTTGCAAGGGGATGTAGTTTATAGTAGAGATGATGGATTTGAGTTTTTGACGCAAAAATTACTCTACAATAAAAAGAGTGATGAGGCTATAAGTAGTGTTGGGTATAGTGCTAGGATTGGAAATAACAGAGTGAAAGGGAGTTATATTCGATATAATAATCGTTTGAATAGAGTTTTTTCTAAGAATATAGATGCTATTTATCAGTTGGAGAAGGAGAAATAGTGAAAAGAATAAATATTCTATTTCTAATAATTTTTTTAGAAGTAGCTCTTTTTGCTCAAGAGTTGCAAATAAAAGCAAACAGTTTTAGTGCCGATGGGCAGAAAGGTCTGTCGCTCTTTAGTGGTCATGTGCAGGTAAAAAAAGGTAATGATGAGCTTAATGCCTCTAAAGTCATTATATATACAGATAAAAAAAACAAACCCACAAAATTTGTTGCTGAGGGCAATGTCTCTTTTTTTATAGAGACAAAAAAAGCAGATAAATATAAGGGAAGGGCAGATAAGGTGCTCTTTTTACCAAAAGAGAGAGTATACTCTTTTTATGGGAATGTAAATCTCAAGCAGTTAAATGAGAAAAAAGAGATTATTGGTGATGAGGTGACGCTTGGACTTGATAGTGGAAGAGCATCAGCAAAGGGTATGAAAAAAGAGCCTGTCATTATGATATTTGATATAAAAGAGAATAAGGAATAGATATGGTAGAAATAGTTGATGCAAAATTCATTACTTCAGCTCCTAATGTAAATGCAGCACCTATAGGTGATGGACAAAATGAGATAGCCTTTATGGCTCGTTCAAATGTGGGGAAAAGCTCACTTTTAAACGCTTTGACAAATCATAAAGGATTAGCAAAGGTATCTTCAACACCAGGAAAGACGAAGCTGATAAACTATTTTGATGTTACTTTTATGGATAGAGACTCTTCTCAAAAGCTTGTTGCAAAATTTGTAGATTTACCTGGCTTTGGATATGCAAAGGTTGCAAAATCTATGAAGCATGAGTGGGAGAAAAATCTTACTGATTATATTAAAAAAAGAGAGGAGATTAAGGTGTTTATTCACCTTATTGATTCTCGTCATCCTCATCTAGAGATAGATGAAGAGGTGAGTGATTTTCTCTTTCATAATGTAAAAGAGAATCAATATATTATACAAATATTTACAAAAATAGATAAACTTAATCAGAAAGAGCAAAACGCATTAAGGCGTGAGTTTCCAAATGCTTTGATGGTTTCAAGTTCTAAGAAACGAGGAATTCATAAAATAGTGCAGGTGCTTTATGATATTTTAAAAGAGCAAGAAGATGCAAATTAGATTTGTAAAACCGAAGTTATGCCATGTTCAGCAGATGCAAAAGCTTGTCTATTTTGAAGTTGAAAATGGCATTATTCTTGAACGCAGTAGTGATGAGATAGCTACACATATACGCTCTTATACCTTGGTATATATAGAGAATGAATTGGTTGGTTTTGCAGCATTGCATATTCACACAATCGAGTTGGCTGAGATTCGCTCTCTTATTATAAAAGAGGGATTTAGAGGAGAAAAAATAGGAGAAAAATTAGTAAATTATATATTAGAAGAGGGAATAGCGTTAGGTTTAAAAAGAGTGCTTAGCCTTACATATAAGCAGTCATTTTTTGAGCGTCTTGGGTTTGTCGAAATTCCAAAGGAGTCTCTTCCTCAACATAAAATTTGGGCAGACTGTATTAAATGTAAGCACTTTCCTATATGCGACGAAGTTTCACTTATCAAGGAGTTATAGGGCCATTGGTCTATACGGTATTGTATATACTTTATAGCTCTTTGAGTAGCATATATCTCTTTTTACCACCTCTGTTTAGTCTTTTATTTTTTCTTTTTGTTCATTCTCTACGAAGAGAGCATCTTCTATCTCTCGTATTTATCTCTTTTGCCTTGCTTGTTTTTGAAGCCAATTATGGAGAGGTGTTTTTTAGCACTATTTTTTATTTTTATATTGCTACAAAATTTCTGCTTCCTAAAATAGAACAGAGTTTTAACTGTTACTCTTGCATAAGAATTCTTTATGTTCTTTTGGCGTATATAGGATATTTTCTCTTTTTACTCCTTATCTCTCAAATATTTTTACTTCCTATAGAGGTGAATATAAGTTACTATATGCTCTATTATATAATTATTGAATTCTTTTTAGTGAGTCTTCTATGAAAATAAAATTTATTCTTTTTCTTTTTGCCTCTGTTTGGATGGCTCTTATTGTAAGGGTCTTTTTACTTGCAGTGGCTTCTAATGGTTATTATAAGCAACTCTCTCAAAATAATACAATTAAGCATGAAAAGATAGTGCCAATTCGTGCTGAGATAGTCGATATTAAAAATCGTCCTCTTGCTGTAAATAAACTTGGATTTAAAATTGAATTGGCTCCTCATCTACTCCGAAAAAAAAATAGAAAAAGGTTTGAGAATATTATTGCATTTTTGCATAAAACTATCCCCTCTTTAAATATGAAAAATATTAGAAGAGCATATAAGAAAAAGGACTCTTTTTATAATCATGATTTTATTGAAGTTGTAGAGTATATTCCATATAAAGAGATAATACCTCTCTATACAAAGTTAAATCTACAAGAGGATATGAAAATTGTATCCACCTCAAAACGCTACTATCCATATAAAAATATTGCAGCACATGTAATAGGTTATGTTGCGCGTGCAAATGAGAAAGATATTGCCAATGATAAGCTTGTTGATTTAATTGGGTATGCTGGAAAAACAGGGCTCGAGAAATACTATAACTCCTATTTGCAAGGAGAAGCAGGTGAAAAAGAGATACAAGTGAATGCAGATAATCTTGAAGTGGCAGAACTCAACTATAAGGCACCTGTTGAAAATAAGAAACTTAAACTGACTCTTGATATGGAGTTAGAAAAGTATATTACAAAACTTTTTAAGGGGTTAGTTGGAGCAGTAGTTGTTATGGATACGCATGGAGCAATTCTCTCTGCTGCGAGTTTTCCCAATTATGACTTAAATATTTTTGTATCGGGGATGTCGTATAAAATGTATAATAGTTTAGCATCGAGTCTTGACCATCCCTTTACAAATAAACTGATACATGGTCTCTATCCTCCTGGATCTTCTGTAAAACCCTCTTTAGGGCTAGTCTATCTTGCAAATGGTATAGGCTCTAATGATACGGTCTATTGTTCGGGTTCTATTCCTCTTGGCAAGAGAGTTTTTCGATGTTGGAAGAGATATGGTCATAAAAAGACAAATATGGTAAAAGCAATACGAGAGAGTTGTGATGTCTATTTTTATGAGGGGAGTTTAAAAGTCGGTATCAAAAAGATGAGTGAGGGACTCCTACGCTACAATCTTGGGCATAAAACGGGTATTGATTTGCCAAATGAGTTTATAGGGATTGTTCCTTCAAGAGCTTGGAAGAGAAAAAAATATAATCAATCTTGGAATAAAGGAGAGACACTTAACACCTCTATTGGTCAAGGATATTTTCTTGTAACCCCCTTGCAAATTGCACAGCAAACAGCACTCATTGCCACAGGAAAACTTCCAACACCACATCTTGCTTATATGATTGGCGATAAAGAATATAAAGAGAGTAGTAGAGATGTTTTGACACAAAAAGAGAAAGCGAGACTGCCAATTATACGCAGAGGAATGTATGAAGTCTGTAATGCACAACATGGAACAGCAACACATCATATAGATTCTAAAATAACAATAGCTGGAAAAACAGGAACAGCACAAGTTGTTGGAATTAAGCAAGATATTAAAAAGAGAAAGCTAGAGCATGAACTCTCTTACTACACGCGTTCGCATGCGTGGCTTACCACCTATGGCCCCTATCGACATCCCCAATATATTGTAACAGCCATGGTAGAGCACGGAGGGCATGGTGGTTCAGCAGCAGGTGCTATTGTCTCTAAAATATATGACAAGCTCTTAGAGCTTGGATATATTAAATAGACTCTTTATTGAAAAGAATTTTTGATAAAGAGCACTAAAAGAGTGAGCAAAAAGATGCCACCAGCCTTGTTATAAATTTTATTTGCAAGGATAAATAGCAGAGTAATAGAGACAGCAACTAAGATAATAATATCAAATCGTGCAGATGCCAAATCTACTGTAAGTGGTCGAATAAGTGCAGAACCTCCTAGAACCATAGAAAAGTTTGCTACATTAGAGCCTATAATATTTCCTATACTCATTTCAGCATTTCCCTTTCTTATAGCGGCAACAGAGACAACTAACTCTGGCAGAGAAGTTCCTAGTGAGATAAGAAAAAGACCAATAATCCACTCACTGACTCCTAAGCTTCTTGCAATGTGTGTGCCACTCTCAACAACAAAGTTTGCACCACCAATTGTAAGTGTAAATCCGATAGTGAGTAGGAGAATAGCTCTTCCCCATTGAAATTTCTCTTTTTCTAAATCTTCATCAAGTTCCCCTTCAAGCTCCTCTTTATTGCTTGTAAATAAAAAGAGAAGATAAGAGGCCATCATAAATAAGAAGAGAATACCATCTGCTCTACTAATAACACCATCTTGAATCATAACCAAAAAGATAACAACAGGAACAATTACCCATGCACTATCTTTTGAAAAGAGGTCTCGATCTGGCATCATTGATTTTGCAATCATAAAAACTACCCCTAAAACTAAGGAGATATTGAAGATGATACTCCCAACAACATTAGCAACTGCCATATCAACTTTGCCTTCTGAGGCTGCCATCATAGAGGCCGCCATCTCTGGTAGAGAGGTGCCAAAAGCGACAAGTGTTGCCCCTATTACAAAGTGGGAAATCTCAAAATGCAGTGCAATACGCTCCGACTCTTTGATAATAAAATCAGCACCATAAATCAGTGCACCCATTGCAACTATAAAAATTATGTAGTCCATTATTCTCCTTCTGTTCTTACTATTAGACTTTTTGGAAGTTTAAATTTATAAATAAGCTCCTCCTCTTTTGCTCTCATTTGGCCATTATCAACCTCGTGGTCATAGCCAAGAAGATGCAGAAGGCCATGAATAAAGAGTAAGCTAAACTCATCGTTTTGAGAGTGTGAAAACTCTTCTGCTTTTTGTTGCACAAAATCCACAGAGATAACAATGCTTCCAAGTGGTGTCAATGGCATTGCTTCATAGGGAAAGCTTAAAACATCTGTTGGTTTATCAATATTTCTATACTCTCTATTTATCTCTTGAATTACTGCGTTTGTTGTTACAATAAGTTCAACATCTTTTTGTGTAACCGTTTGTAAAACTTTTTCTAAAAAAGCTCTATCTATTTCAAATGAAGTTTGGTTGTCAATATCTATCATAAGTAGAATTATACCGAATGAGGACTTAGAGTTTGTGGAGTGAAGTTATAAAAACTTCACTTAACCAGTAATATTTAGATTACCACCGACACCTGTTTTTTGAGCTACTGCCTCTTTTGTCTGTTCTTGAGAAGTTTGTAAGACCTGTTCCATCTGTTTCTCTTGCACATCTCTCGCTTTTTTCATAACATCTACTTGAATAGCAGCAGATCCTGTTGAAGATGATACTTCCATAATGGCTCCTTGTTTCTTAGGTTGAAACCATTTTATAACTTTTTTGTTTTAAAAAAGATTAAAAAGGTGCTATATATGGTAAAATACTTTTATGAAAAAAGAGATAAATAGCAGAAAAAAAGCCATTTGTATTATGAGTGGGGGGATGGACTCTACTTTGAGTGCCTATATGATGCGTGATGCAGGGTATGAGATAATTGCAGTCCATTTTAATTACGAGCAAAATACGCAAAAAAAAGAGTTGGAGTGCTTCGAGAAAATTACACAAGCACTTAATGTAAAAAATAAATATCTATTAAATCTAGATTTTTTTAAACAGCTTGGTGCTTCAGCACTTACTGATAGCTCTATCGATGTTCCTACTGGTGGCATAGAAGAGGGTGTTCCTGTTACTTATGTGCCTTTTAGAAATGGTATCTTTTTATCTATGGCAGCAGCCATTGCAGAAAAAGAGGGTGCATCTGTTATAAGCATAGGGGTAGTAGAAGAGGATAGTAGTGGTTATCCTGATTGTCGGGAAGAGTATATCAAGGCTATGCAAAATGCTATTAATCTTGGCACAAAAGAGGAGACAAGAATAGAGATAAAGATGCCTCTTGTGCATCTGAAAAAATCACAAATTGTAGCAGAGGCTATAAATCGAAATGTTCCTCTTGAGCTCACTTGGAGTTGTTATAAAAACGAAGAGAGAGCATGTGGAGTTTGCGATAGTTGCCGATTGCGTTTGAATGGCTTTAAAGAGGCAGGAATACCTGACCCCATACCCTATGAGAGAGTTATTTGAGAAGATAATCTTTTTTGTATCTGCTTGAAGGCGACCAAAGCATCCATCCATTTGTGCCTATATCTTCTGTAGCCTGAATTTGTGCTTGAATTTCTATTTTTTTATACTCTTTGTGTGGTGAAGTATAGTCACGAAATCCTTGTAACCAAGGGCGGACTCTTGCACTTGAAATCCTATCTTGAATATGTTTTACACTTCTATATACAACCTGATAAGGGTGTAGAGATGGATATTTAAAGTGAAAAGAACCACTTGAAAAACCGGATGGATAGAGCATTGGGCATAGATAATCTGCATATTTTGCAAGGGAAGTAACTGTTTGTCCTATGCCATTATCATCTTTGCTCCAGCAGATATTTCCATAGGTATCAACGGAGATAAAAACACCATATTGTTGTAACCTTGTTTTTGCTTCATCTAAAAATTTTTCTATTGCTTCTATTCTTTTTGCTTGTGTGCATTGTTGCAAATAGTGAAGTCCTCTTTTTGCAGGAAAACGGATATAGTCAAAATTGATCTCATCAAAACCAACTTTTGCTGCCTCTTGTGCTATTGCGAGGGTATAGTTTCGCGAACGCTTATCAAATGGATCTACCCACGCCATATTGTCGCTGTTACGCCAAATTTTATGAGTGCTCTTCTTTTTAATTGCATACTCTGGATTGTGTGATGCTTGTATCTCATCTTTGAAGGTGACAATTCTTGCAATAGTATAAATATGATGTTTTCTCATTGTCTGTATAAATTTTTGGATATTTCTATTTGTCCTCTTTCTTTGAGCTCCGTAGCTATTTGCTTCTTTAAAATTTGTTAAAAACATTGTTGAACCATACTCATTTTTAACATCAACTACGAGGGCATTTACCTCTGTTGTATCTATAATATTTAAAATCTTTTTGAGTCTGCTAGAGTTATTGCTTGCTCCCCAAAATGTTAGATAGAGTGCTTTTACTTTTATGGGTTCAAGTTTTATTGTTTTGTTGTTGTGAGGATAGAATGAGAGAGGTCTATATCCATAGGCTTTAATATGATACAATGAACTGTTAGAATCGATGTAAAAGAGACCATTTTTATCACTTTTTGTGCTACTGTTTGTATCACTAATAGTGGCATTTGCAATAGGTAAATTGCTTTTCGCGTCTATAAGATAGCCCCTGAATGAGGCTAAAAGTAGGCTTGGAAAAATAGCAATAAAAAGTAATAATTTTTTTGCAAACAATCTATATTACCTAATATTTAAAAAATATCGTAAGCTTACATCACTCCACTCTTTGGAGAGTGTAAGATAGGAGGATATAGATTTATAGACATTGGCAAAATCACTATTTTTTGCACTCAACTCTTGGACGACTTTTACAAGTGCTTTTTTTCCAGCATTTGTTACATCATCTGGAAATGCTGCAAGAGTTACATTGAGTTTTTTTAGCTCTTGGAGTGCCTGAATATTCTTGGCATGAAACTCCGTTGCCATATTTGCATTGAGCTCACTGCTTGCAACTTCTATCATTGACTGATGTTCAAAGGCAAGTTTACTCCAGAGATGCTTGTTAAAAGTGAGTTCCAAAACAGAACCTGGTTCATGCCATCCTGAATAGTAGTAAGGGGCAACTTTATAAAATCCCATCTTAATATCCAGTGCAGGTCCAACCCATTCCGTAGCATCAATAACACCTCTCTCAAGCGAAGTGTAAATCTCTCCAGCAGGAAGTAAAATAGGATTGACACCCATACGAGAAAAAACTTCACCTCCAAGCCCTGGAATACGCATTTTTAAACCTTGCATATCTGCTAAAGAGTGAATAGGTTTTCGAAACCAACCACCCATTTGAATATTTGTATTGCCTCCTAAAAAAGGGTGGAGATTGTATTTTGCATACTCTTCACGCCACAAATCCATACCTCCACCAAAGAGCATCCATGAGTTAATCTCTTCAGCAGTAAAACCAAAAGGCATACCACTAAAGAGTGCAAATGCGGAGTTTTTTCCTTTCCAGTAGTATGGACCAGAGTGAAACGCATCTATTTGCCCACTAGAACAAGCATCAAAAACAGCGAGTGCTGGAACTAATACATTTTTTGGATAAATTTTTATCTCTAAAGAGCCACCACTAATATCTTTTACACGCTGTGCAAATTTTTCTACACCTGTTCCCATTATAGGAAAGTGTGCAGGCCAACTTGTAGCAAGTTTAATAACAGTTTTTTTGTTTTTATTGATATTTATATGTTTTGTTGCATCAGGCTTTTTTGGATGTTTTGAGTAGTCGATAGCGACATGATTGCTATCATTACAACCATTAAGAGCAATGGCTGCTGAAGTGAGTGTAGCGGTGCTTATAAAATCCCTACGGTTCATTTTTTAAATCCTTTTTTATGAAAAATCTAAAGTTAATTGTGTCTGTTGAATAAGAGGTTTGTCAAGTATAGATTTATCTACCCCAGCAACAAAAGCAAAATGGAAAATATTTCTTTTGAGTATCTCTTTTATCTCCTCTTTTGAGTGATAAAAAAAGAGATTTTCTATTGTGAGTATCTCTTTTGAAAGATTTTTTTGCATCTCTTGAGGAACTATATAGATAGTTTTTGCCCAAGTAGCATTTTTATTTAAAAAATTTATTTCGTTTTCAACTAAAGGGATGCTTTTTTCAAAAATAAGCACTTTATCACTTGTTCCAAACTCTTTTATTTCAAAATTTTTATTTGTAAAAACTGCTTCAAAATTATCAATAGAGGTGAATTTTTTTAATCTGAAATTTATCTTTAATTGTGTAAAAAGCGACAACAGAGCATCGAGATGAGGTATAAACAGAGGAGAGATAAATTGTCTATCATAAAAAATATCATTATAGATAAATGATGTCTCAAAAAGAGTATGTTCTATTATCTTTATATTATTATGAAGACTTTTTGGTAGCTCTTTTGTTTGCGTAAAAATATCTGCTGTCGTGAGAGCAGGGCTAAAAAGGAGAGTATGGTGTTCTTGAATATGTATTAAATTTTTAAATATTGTTTTTATATTGCCATAAAGGGGGATAAAAGTAGCATCACTAACAATTTGCATAGCAAGTTTGAGTGTGATTTCATCACAAGAATAGACAGTTATATCTTTATTGAGAAGTTCAAAACGCAAGAGGCGAATAAGTGCGTTTTCTACACTTTTTACTTGTATCCATGCAATTTCACTATCTCGAATTTTTGTAGGTTTGTCGAATATAATACCATACGCACCATTTGCAATAGCCTCATCTATGGCTTTTTCTTCAAAAGCGATAAACAAATCTCCTCTTCGTACAGCTTTTGGCTCTAAAATAATATTTGTAAAATTATTGATAAATGGAGAATTTAGAAGCTCTCCATTTATCAGTGCTATTGTATTTTCAAGTCTCATCCAACAGGTGTACCTGCCTTTTTAGGTTTTTCTGGTCTTATGAGACATAAGCCATCTTCATCTTTTGCAGCAAGTAACATTCCTGCACTCATTAGACCCATAAGTTTTGCTGGTTTGAGGTTTGCTACGACGCATACTTGTGTGCCTACTAAATCTTGAGGTGAATAAAACTCTTTTATTCCTGCAACAACTTGACGGTTTGACTCTTCGCCTAAGTCTATTTGGAGTTTGAGAAGTTTTTTACTTTTTGGTACCTCTTCAGCCTCTACTACTGTTCCTACTTTAAGTGAAGTTTCAAAAAATTGTCCAATCTCTATAAGATTATCCTCTTCTTTTACTACTTCTTTACTCTTTTGTTCTTCTTTAATCATCGTTTTAGGCTCCTCTTTTGGTGCTTCTTGCATTAAAGGCTCTTCAACTCTAGGAAAGAGTGGTGGCACTTTTTTGATAGTAAATACTTTTAAAAGTTTTTTGTCAATTACAAGCTCTTTGTAGCTCTCTGTATTTATGGTAAATCCAAGTGCATCAGCAATGGTATTTGTAGTTTTTGGCATAACAGGATGCAACATAATA
>FPHH01000063.1_pt1 | contig 21609 bp, 19 predicted proteins | sample 1057331 | NCBI WGS metagenome assembly FPHH01 (sample SAMEA4473311, study PRJEB15554) | hydrothermal vent metagenome | biome: marine basaltic hydrothermal vent biome; feature: marine hydrothermal vent; material: water | place: Pacific Ocean | collected 2011-06-14/2011-07-23 | depth 1155 m
CCAAAATAATATCCTAAAGTTGTAAATGTAATAGCCCATATAATGATGCCGATAATGTCAAAAATCAAAAATTTCCAAAAGGAGTAGCCACTCATACCGATAAAGAGCAGAGAAGGAATATGAGTGCCGTAGATAAATCGTTCAAAAAGAATAAGCCAAACCACATTCTTTCTAAACCATACTTTTATAAGTCGTAAGCGATTTTTATAGTTTTTGAGCCATTTCTCTATTTTTGTATTTGCATATTTTCCTATAAAAAAAACAGTAATATCACTGATAAAAGCACCAATAATAGCGATGATAACGACTTTTGAAAAGAGTAAATCACCCTCTTTGCTAAGAAAACCTCCAAGAGTAAGGCCAATCTCCCCTTCAAAGAGACTCCATATAAAAAGAATCCAATAGGAGAAATGCTCTATCAAGTAGTGTGTTATCATAGTGTCAATATCTCTCTATTTTGAATCGTAAAAGTTGCATCAAAAGTATAAACTCTTATCTCTCCTGTAGGAATTTCAAGATTTACTACCTCTTTTTCTGAGAGCTTCTCCAAATGCATCACTAAAGAACGCAATGAATTTCCATGTGCTGATACCAAAACACTCTTTTGTTTTTGCAACTCTTTTACTAATACACTCTCAAAATAGTCCATAACACGCACTTTTGTATCTTTGAGTGACTCATGTAAGGGCAAAAGGTCATGCGAAAAGTTTGCATATTTTTTCTCTTGCCATGCAACACGCTTATCATCTGCATCCAAAGGTGGCGGTGGCACATCATATCCACGACGAACTGCCAAAAATTGCTCTTTACCATACTCTTGCAAAACTTTTGTTTTATCTTCTCCTTGCCATGCTCCATAGTGGCGTTCATTGAGTTTATAGGAGCGAATAGTATCAATATGCTCCCACTCCAATTCACGCAAGGCAATCTGTGCTGTATGAATAGCACGCTTTAGCCAAGAGGTAAAGCAGATATCTGGATAGATACCATTTTTCTTTAGTAAGGCTCCTGCTTCTTTTGCCTCTTGCACTCCTTTTTGGCTTAGTTCGACATCTGTCCAACCTGTAAAGAGGTTCTTTTGGTTGTAAATACTCTCCCCATGACGCATTAAAATAAGTTTGCTCATCATCTATCACTCCATAACATTTTTAAGTAGAGAGCAAGAGTAGAGCTATAACCTACATCTCTAAAAGCTACCTTATGCTCCTTATCGTATATGAAAGTAGTAGGAAAAACAGAGATGTGAAATTGAGAAGCAAGAGCTCCATTTTTATCATTAAAGACTTGAAAATGGTAGTTATGTTCTTTTAGAAATTGATGAATTTTTGCATCATCTCCTGATTTTACTGCTACCGTTATTACTTCAAAATGTTTTGCTAAAAAGGCTATATTAGAGGCTTCTGCCTTACATACAGGACACCAAGTAGCCCAAAAATGGAGTAAAATTGGCTTTTTAGATGGGATTTTATAGATAGAACCATCTATAAGCTGTATAGATTCTATCTTGAGTGGGCTATCTGTTACACTTTGACTTCTATAAAGACTGACTATATTTGTTAGAATTGTTACTGTTATTATAATAAATAATATCTCTTTTGCATAGTGTATAATACTTTTCATGTTTATAGAGTAGCATTTTTTCTATAACAAATTGGTAAAATAGTGAAAAATAAGGAAAATATCTATATAATCATTTCAATTATAAGATAAAGATAAAAAGGTTTTTTGTTGGATACAAGTAATAATAGTAAATATAAAATATTAATAGTAGATGATGTAAAAAATAATCTTTCATTATTGAAAAGACTACTTGAAAGTGCTCATTATAAAACAGAACTTGCAAGTGATGGCATCAGTGCTCTTCGCTTGGTTGCAAATAATAAAATTGACTTAATACTTTTGGATATTATGATGCCTGGTATGAGTGGTCTTGAAGTATGTAGATATCTGAAAGTTGATCCTAAGACTGCATCGATTCCTGTTATATTTCTTACTGCAGATACAGGGAAGGGGACATTGACAAAAGCCTATAGTGTGGGTGGAAGTGATTATATACGGAAGCCATTTTTCAAAGAGGAACTCTTATCAAGAGTAAAAACAAGTTTATCACTTCGAGATTATGAAAAAAATTTAGAACAGAAGGTAGCAGACAAAACACAAGAGATGCGAGAGACTCAAGTAAAACTTATGAATGTTTTGGGTGGTATCGCAGAAGGGCACTCCAAAGAGACTTATGCACATGTAAAAAGGGTATCAGAGTTCTCTTATAAATTAGCACTCTTGAGTGGAATGAGTGAGGAGGAGGCGAAGTTACTCAAAGATGCCTCTTCTCTTCATGATATTGGAAAGCTAGGTATTAGCGATACAATTTTGCATAAAAATGGCTCTTTAACATCAAAAGAGTATAAAGAGATACAAAAACATCCTGCACTTGGTGCTGCTATGTTGGAGCACTCTTCATTACCTCTTTTTAAAGCAGCAAGAATAGTAGCACAGGAGCATCATGAAAAATATGACGGTAGTGGATACCCTAATAAGTTAAAGGGAGAAAATATTCATATTTATGGGCGTATTGTTGCCATTGCCGATGTATTTGATGCACTCTCTTTTAAACGCTCATATAAAGAGAGATGGACTACTGAGAAGGTTTTGGCATATATGAAGGATATGAGTGGAAAACATTTTGACCCAAAACTAATAGATCTATTTTTTGAAAATTTGGATGATTTTTTAGAAATTTATAATACACAAATTGAGAAAGAGCAGTTAGAAAAAACTTTGAAAAAAAAGAAAGGAAATAGAATTAAAGAGTGGTTCTTGAAAGTATTATAATTTTTTACTCTCAAAAAGAGAGTAAAGCAGAAGAGAGTATTACTACTCTATCTCTGCATCGATAACATCGTCGTCATCTTTTTTCTTATTAGCATCTGCTGCTCCAGCAGCTTCGCCGCCTTGTTCTTGTTTATACATTTGTTCTGCCATTTTATGGCTTGCTTCTGTTAATGCTTTTACTTTCTCTTCGATTTGCTCTTTTGTAGCATTTTCATCTTTGAGAACCTCTTTTAAGTCATTAATAGCAGCTTCAATTTTCGCTTTTTCACCAGCTTCAAGTTTTTCACCCATCTCAGTCATAGATTTTTCAGTTTGAGCGATAAGTGCATCCGCTTGGTTTTTAAGCTCTACAAGTGCTTTTCGTTTCTCATCCTCAGCTTTGTGTGCTTCAGCATCTTGAACCATTCTATTAATCTCTTCTTCAGAGAGTCCTGATGAACCAGAGATAGTAATTTTTTGCTCTTTACCTGTGCCTTTATCTTGTGCAGATACAGTTAATATACCATTTGCATCAATATCAAATGTTACTTCGATTTGAGGCACACCACGAGGTGCTGCTGGAATATCTGTAAGCTCAAAAAGACCTAAAGATTTATTATCTTTTGCGAACTCTCTTTCCCCTTGCACAACATTGATACTAACTGCTGGTTGGTTATCTTCTGCTGTTGAGAATATTTGAGATTTTTTTACAGGAATTGTTGTTCCTTTCTCAATTACTTTTGTCGCAACACCACCAAGTGTCTCAATTCCAAGTGAAAGTGGAGTAACATCGAGTAAAAGAACATCTTTTACATCACCGCGTAAAACACCACCCTGAATAGCTGCACCAGCTGCAACAACTTCATCTGGATTTACACCTTTATTTAACTCTTTTCCATCAAAATAGTCAGAAACTCTTTTTTGCACTAATGGCACACGAGTTGAACCACCAACCATAATAATCTCTTTGATATCACTTTTGCTTAAGTCAGCATCTGCCATTGCTGTATCAATATGTGTCATAGTTTCAGCCACAAGTGAATCAATCATACCTTCAAATTTTGCACGAGTAAGTTTTACAACTAAATGTTGTGGCCCAGCTTCTGTCATCGTGATAAATGGCAAGTTAATTTCAGTCTCTGTTGCACTTGAAAGCTCTTTTTTCGCATTTTCAGCAGCATCTTTAAGTCTTTGTAGTGCCATTTTATCATTTTTAAGGTCAATTCCATGACTTCCTTTGAACTCTTCAGCTAACCAATCAACAATTTTATTATCGAAGTCATCTCCACCTAAGAACGCATTTCCATCAGTTGAAAGCACTTCAAATGTTCCATCAGAAATCTCTAGTGTAGTAACATCAAATGTTCCACCACCAAGGTCATATACAAGAACATTCTCTTCACTTTTGCTCTCAAGTCCATACGCCAAAGCAGATGCAGTTGGTTCATTGATGATACGAAGAACATTAAGACCTGCAATAGTCCCTGCGTCTTTTGTCGCTTTTCTTTGTGCATCATTGAAGTATGCAGGAACTGTAATAACAGCATCTGTTACTTTATCACCTAAATAACTCTCAGCATCTTCTTTAAGTTTTGTAAGAATTTTTGCTGAAATCTCTTGAGGAGTATATACTTTTCCTGCAACATCAACAGCAGCCATACCATCTTTATCGACGATTTTGTATGTTACTTTGTCTTGTGCAAGTTTTGCATTCTCTTCATTCATCATCAGACCCATAATTCTTTTTACTGATGAGATTGTTTTTGCAGGGTTTGTAATAGCTTGGCGTTTTGCAGGGTCACCTACTAACACTTCCCCTTTATCTGTAAATGCAACTACTGAAGGAGTTGTATTTTTCCCTTCTGCATTTGGGATGATTTTTGCTTCACCACCTTCATATACTGCAACACATGAGTTTGTTGTTCCTAAATCTATTCCTATTACTTTGCTCATTTTTTATCCTTTTAATTTTTTATTTAATATCTTTTTATTTTTAAAACAGTGAAAGTATATACTATTTTAAAAATTAGTTTTGCAACTTATGTTGCATTGTTGCAAATTAATTTGCAACAACAACCATAGCTTCACGCAGAGGTCTATCTTTGTATTTATATCCTCTTTGAAAAGTCTCTACAATCTCACCACTTGCTATCTCGTCATGATCAACACTTTGAACTGCATTATGGATATTTGGGTCAAAAGGCTCTTCGTGAGATACCATTGTTACACCATGTTTTTCAAGTGCAGTTGTAAATTGTTTGAGAGTAAGTTCAATACCCTCTTTCAGTTTTTCAATAAGTTCTTCTGGTGCGGCATCTGCATTCGCTGATTGGAGTGCCATTTCAAGTGAATCCACAACAGGAATCATATCTTTTGCAAATTTTTCGTTTGCATATTCAACTGCTGTGTATTTTTCACGCTCTAATCTCTTTTTAATATTATCAAAATCTGCATGAACACGCGCATATTTATCTTTTAACTCTGCTATCTCTTTTTTTAAAATTTCAGATTCATCTTCTGGAGTAGTCTCTGTTTGAGCCTCTTCCTCGGATGCATTAGAGTTTTCAATATCTTCATTTTTTATATTTTTATCAGACATATCTCTTGCTCCTTTTTTGGTAAGATAAGCGTATTATACATATTGAGTGTAATAATGTCAAGTGTTAGTTAATAAATATTGATTAGTAAAGTTGAGTTTAGTAGTATCAAGTATAAGAATATTCTTTTTTTAAAGCAAAATTTCTGTATCATTAGCCACTTATACCAAAGGTAACTAACTTTCAATTTGATAGACGAGTATATTGCGTTAGAGTGCAAGACAAAACTACGCAGGAGCTACTAGTAGCTTCAAGTAGTTTTAACGCCGCAATCTGATGCAATATACTCGCCCAAAGGGTAAAAGATATGCTATCATTTGCTGCGTTAAATCTTTTTGAATTAACCCAGTTAGTCCTGCAAAGATTTGCCTTGCAACTAACAGCATCTCTTTTATCTATCAAATTGAAAGTTAATTGCCTTTGGTATTAATTAGTTTTGGAGGAAATAATGAAAATCGTAGCGTGGTTTATTGGAATTTTGCTAGTAATAATAACGACAATATATATCGTAGCATTTACAAGAGTTGGGAATGATAGTGTGAAGCCTTTGATCCAGACAGAGATACAAAAGCAGTTGCATCTTCCATCAAAATTGGAGACCTTTTCTCTTGGTATAGATAGTTTTGAGATAAATCTTTTGCTCAATAAAAATAATAGTGTTCATGTAGCGGGAACATATTCTCTTTTTGCACAATCATTTAATGTAAAATATACTCTGAAATTAGAGGAGTTACAAACATTAAAAACACTCACAAAAACACAACTTTTAGGTTCATTGCATACAAACGGAACAGTTAAAGGAGATATGAAGCTTATCAATATTGATGGAAAAAGTGATGTAGCACGAAGTGATACAGACTACCATATTGTTTTAACAAACTTTAATCCTACTTCTATTATTGCAAAAATTGATTCTGCTGATTTAGAATCTCTTCTTTATATGGTAAATCAAAAGAGGTATGCAAGTGCTAAAATTAATTTGGATCTAAATTTTAAAAATATTACACCACATCAACTTGATGGGAATGTAAAACTTATTACAAGAGATGGTCTGCTCAACTCTAAGGTAATGAAAAGAGATTTTAATATTAGTGTTCCTAAAATGGCATTTGCTATGAATCTTGGTGCGATTTTAAAAGGTGATAGTGTTGGTTATAGATATCATCTAAATTCTAATTTGGTAAAAATAAGCTCTGCAGGAGATGTTACTCCGCAACCATTACAAGTTAATCTTAATTATAAAGTGAATGTAAAAGAGTTGGCCTTGCTTAAACCAATAACAGGAGCAGATGTAAGGGGTGCGTTGCATTTAGATGGAGATGTAAAAGGCTCTAAAGAGAAAATGAGCATTACAGGGAAAAGTGATTTAGCGAGTTCAAATACTACTTTTAAGGCTATTTTAGCCAATTTTACGCCAAAAACTCTTCAAGCAAATATTGTCGGATTAAAACTACAAAAATTACTCTATATGATAAAACAGCCTCATTATGCTGATGCCCTTTTTGATATGCAGATAGATATTTCAAATGCAGATATGAAAAATCTTCAAGGAGATGTGAATACAGAGATTAGAGAAGGTTTGCTAGATAGTAGATATCTTACAAAAGCATATAAATTTACTTCAAAGATGCCAAAAACTCTCTTTAGTGCAAAAACAGAGACAACACTTCATAAAAATATCGTAGATACAAAAGTAAATTTCTCTTCAACACTTGCAGATTTGAGTGTGAAAAAGGCTCGTTTTAATATGAAAGATGCCTCTATAAAGAGTGATTATAGGGTAAAAATCGCTGATTTGAATAGACTTTACTTTGTAACGGAGCGTCATTTAAAAGGTGCATTGGTTGCGAATGGTGAGCTTACAAAAGCCAAAGATTTAGATTTTACAGCACACTCAAATATTGCAGGTGGAAAGCTTGATGCGAAGCTCCATAATGATGATTTTCATGCCAATTTAGACTCTTTAAAAACTTTGGATATTTTGGATATGCTTATCTATCCTCAAATTTTTAAAGCTTCTCTTGATGCAGATTTAGATTATAATCTTGCAACATCAAAAGGAAAATTGTCAGGATTTTTAAGCAATGGGACTTTTATAAAAAATCAACTGCTTGATTTGGTAAAAAAATATGCACATACAGATATGTATATAGAAAAATTTAAAGGGGATGTTAATGCAGATATTAACAAAGAAAATATAGTTGCTGCACTTGATTTGCGTTCAAATACATCTTCTATTAAAACAACAAATACAAAAATCAATACTTTAACACAAAAAATCAACTCTAAGATTGATATAGTAGCAAATAAAAATCCGTTAAGCATTACTCTCAAAGGGAATATTAAATCTCCAAAAATTAGAGTGAATGCAAATAAAATTATCAAAAAAGAGGTGGAAAAAGTTGTGCATAAAAAGGTCTCAAAACTGATTGAAAAAGAGGCAAAAAAATATATGAATACACAGCAGACACAAGAGTTGCAAAATGCAGCGAATAAACTACTTAAGGGGTTCTTTTAACCCCTTATTATAGGATAAAAAAATCTATTTTTTTAAGCAACATTTTTGAGTGAAGATTCAAGCATGCTTTCTATATTTAAATGATAGTCAATAGATTCCCATTCTATACCTGTATTCATACAGATTAACTTATAATTTTTCAATTCTGTAATTGAAGCTCTCTTTAATGGTTTATACCATTCAAGAGGTGTTGATATTATTCTATTATCTTCAAGTTTTACATGGAGATATTCGTCATCAAAATGAACTTCCTTACCTTTAATTAAACCACTCATCCCAAATCCTTATAAAATTATTTTGATTTTCTTTGATAATTTCAAGCGCCAACTTTAAATCTTTAGGTTTTAGGTAATTTTGAACTATCGTTAAATCTTCTAGTTCAATTTTAGCAAAGCCATCATTTTTCATAACATGTATATGTTTCGGCTCATGCTCGTTAGCATAAAAGAAAAATTTAAAACCATTTTTATTTAATAAAGTTGGCATACAGAAATTCCTATTTGTTTTTTAATATTATAGTTAAAATCTAAGCTAGTTTCCATATACCTTTTTGAGATTTTTCAGCAGGCAATATTTCTTTGTTTTCTCTTAATTTCGTTGCAGCCCATCGCATATCATATTGCCATGTATAAAACAAATCTCCTGACGATTTTAATTCATTTTCATGATTTTGCCAAATATATTTCGCTACATCTACAATACTACCTTCACCATTGAAGCTTTTTAATGCCTGACATATCCACTTTTGTAAATCATCTCTACTTTTCATTACTTTCCTTTGTCATCTGATTATTTTACTTTAAAAAACTTAATTATATACAATATTATAATAAAATGAGTGTTATTTTGAAATATAAAATATGTATTTTGCATATAATATGTTAACAACAAAATATTTTTGTATGTTCTTTATGCTGTTTATTCACTTATACTCACATCACAAAGTGTTAAACAAAAGGCCACTTGTTTCTCTTTTTGTTCCAAGAGTTTTATTGCTTCACGCAGGGTTGTTCCTGTTGTGATGATGTCATCTACCAAGATTACATTTTGATTTTTGAACTTTTTTAGCTGAAAATTGCGGGGGTTTTGTTCTCTGAAGGCTCTTGTCTTTCCTGAGTAGGAGATGGTGCTTTTTGCTCTTAGTTTGCTGTATTGTGGCGATATATTGTAGCTTTTAAGGGCATGGTTTAAGATAGCAGTGTGCGAATAGCCACTCTTTGGATTGTCATCGACTGCAATGCTGGCATAATGCTCTTTTGTATGAAACTCCTCGGCAAATTTTTTGAAGCTGAGTTTTGCTAAAATAGTGTAAATATAAAATCCAATATCGGTATGTTTTGTAAAGAGAAGCTCTTTGATTTCCTCATATTTATAGAAAGATATAACAGAAATCTCATTGATAAGTGTGCGTTTGTAGAGGGTAGGGGTGAGAAAATCTGTTTGACAACTTTTGCATATATGTGTAAGAGAGTATTTCTCACACAAAATGCACTTCATGGTTGTTTCTGTTTAGTCCATTTTTAACACAGACATAAATGCCTCTTGAGGGAGTTGGACTTTTCCTATAGATTTCATGCGTTTTTTCCCTGCTTTTTGTTTCTCTAAAAGTTTGCGTTTTCTGGTAATATCACCACCGTAACACTTCGCAGTAACATTTTTACCCATACTTTTTACAGTCTCCCTAGCAATGACTTGATTGCCAAGTGAAGCCTGCACGGCAACTTCAAAGAGTTGGCGAGGAATAAGCTCTTTCATATTTTTTACAAGTGTGCGACCACGAGAGAGTGCTGCACTTCTAGGCACAATAATACTTAAAGCATCAACAACCTCTCCAGCAACTTTGACATCGAGTTTTACAAGGTCTCCCTCTTTAAAATCTGTTGGCTCATAGTCAAATGATGCATACCCTTTCGAGATAGATTTGAGTGTATCATAGAAATCAACAACAATCTCATTCATAGGAATCTCATACTCAAGCATTACACGCTCTTCATTGAGATAGGTCATTTTGCTCTGAATACCGCGTTTAGAGACAAGAAGGTTCATAATATTACCTAGATATTCACTTGGGGTAATAACAGTTGCTTTGACATAAGGCTCTTCAATATGGTCTATCTTCTGCACTTCAGGCAGTTCTGAAGGGTTTTGAACAGTTACCATCTCTCCATTTGTAAGATATACATGGTAGATAACAGAGGGTGCTGTTGCAATTAAATCGAGTCCAAATTCACGCTCAAGCCTCTCTTTGATAACCTCCATATGAAGCATTCCCAAAAATCCGACACGAAATCCAAATCCAAGTGCGATAGAGGTCTCTGGCTCATAAGAGAGAGAAGAGTCATTGAGTTTGAGTTTGTCGAGTGCATCGCGTAAATCTTCAAATTTATCTGTATCTATTGGGTAGAGACCTGCAAATACAAAAGGTTTTGCAGGTTCATAATCTCCAACAGGTTCTGCCGTAGGATTTTTTGCATCGGTGATAGTATCTCCAACACTTACAACGCTTACCTCTTTTAGACCAAGCACAACAATACCAATTTCACCACTTTTAATAGCGTCTGTTTTAAGCTTTTTAATAGGGTGAGGATACATCAAATCAAGCACTTGATGCTCTTCACCATTACTCATAAGTTTGATAGTTTGGTTTTTCTTTATCTCCCCATCAAAGACGCGAACAAGTGCCAAGGCACCAAGATATTGGTCAAACCAAGAGTCATAAATAATAGCTTTTGTAGGAGCATCTGGGTCGCCAATAGGAGCAGGGATTCTCTCTACAATGGCATCTACGAGTTCATGGATTCCAATACCTGTTTTTGCCGATACCAAAACTGCATCTGTGGCATCTATTCCAATACTTGTCTCAATCTCTTCTGCTACTTTATCTGGATCAGCAGCAGGGAGGTCAATTTTATTTATAACTGGGATAAGTTCGAGGTCATTATCAAGTGCAAGATAGACATTAGCAATAGTTTGTGCCTCAACCCCTTGTGCAGCATCGACAATAAGCAATGCTCCATCACTTGATGCAAGTGATTTGCTTACCTCATAAGAAAAATCAACATGACCCGGAGTATCGATAAGGTTTAAAACATAATGCTCCCCATCTTTGACATAGTCAAGCCGAACACTCTGTGCTTTGATAGTGATACCACGCTCTTGCTCAATATCCATTGTATCCATCATTTGAGAACTCATTTCTCGTTCTGTTACTGCACCACACTCTTGAATAATTCTGTCGGCAAGAGTGCTTTTACCATGGTCAATATGTGCAATGATGGAGAAGTTTCTTATGTTTTTTAAGGGCATTCTTTTTTTAACCTCTAAATTATTTTAATTATATAAAAAGTGAATTAACACTCTCATTGTGATAGACTCTACGAATAACTTCAGCAAAAAGTGGTGCAACAGTTAAGACTTTGATATTTTTATGCTCTTTTGTTGTGAGAGTATTTGTAATGATAAGCTCATCAAGTTCACCTTTGTCAAGGTTTTCATACGCTTTTCCACTCAAAACACCATGCGTAGCACATGCCATTACAGAAGTAGCTCCTTTATTTTTAAGGGCAGTGGCAGCTTTTACCATAGTTCCAGCAGTATCAACCATATCATCTATCATAATGACATCATGTCCTTCAACATCACCAATGATGCCCATTACTTCTGATTCATTCGCTTTTTCTCGGCGTTTATCCACGATCACCATATCTAATCCCATGCGTTTTGCAAAGTATCTAGCTCGTGCAACACCACCAATATCTGGAGAAGCTATTATTGGGTTTTTAAGGTTTTTACTTTTGATATATTGTTCAAATGTGATAGAACCATAGAGATTATCTACAGGAATATCAAAGAAACCTTGAATTTGACCAGCATGTAAGTCTATTGTAACAACTCTGTCAATTCCTGCTGTCTCATAAAGATTAGCAACAAGTTTTGCAGTAATAGGCACACGAGGAGCAGCCTTTCTATCTTGTCTTGCATAGCCATAGTAAGGCACAACTGCCGTAATACTTGAAGCAGATGAACGCTTGAGTGCATCTGTCATAATAAGGAGTTCCATAAGATTATCATTTGAAGGTGCTCCTGTTGATTGGACGATAAAGACATCTCTACCACGAACACTTTCAGAAATTTGCACAGAAATTTCTCCATCACTAAATTTTTTGACATCTGCTTTTGCCAATGGCACATCTAAAACATTACAAATCTCTTTTGCAAACTCGACACTTGCTGTTCCAGCAAAAATTTTATATCCACGCATCTTGGTTCCTTCTTGGAAAATTAATGTGTTATTATACATGAACTGTTCTGAGTATAGGTTAAAGTGTTTGACACTTTTGACAAAATCCAGAAAAGAGAAGGTCTGTTTTTTCAATTTTGAAATCTGTCTCTCTTTCGGCACTCTTTACAACTTGTGATAAATCAATAGAAATATCCTCTATATCGCCACACTTTTTACAAACAAGATGAGAGTGGCTCTCTTTTGTAAGTTCATAGACCGATTTTTCATTAGGAATTTTTACCTCTTGGATAAAGGAGTTCTCAAGCATAAGATTAATATTTTTGTAAATTGTTGCCAAAGAGATAGAGTTAAATTTTTTGTGCATTATCTCATAGAGAGTATCTATATTTATATGCCCATAAGAGGCTAAAGTATTGGCAATCTCTAATCTTTGTGGGGTCGCTTTTAAATGGTGTTTTCTGAGTGCATTGCTATAATTATTCATAAGAGGATTATACTATGAAAATCTTTAAAATTTGTTTTTCAAAGAAGCTTTTGGAGTTTTATTAATGTAGAGAATAAAATTGCACTTTTATCTATGTGGGCACTCTTCATTTTGAGTTCATTGAATAGAAGCAGTTTATGGAGTTTGAAATAGAGTTGAGGTGTGAATTTGAGTGCCATAGTTGCCTTTTGCTCTACTACAAAATTTGGAGCTTTATACCCTAAAATTTCTACTGAATTAGGTGTTCCATTGAGACGAATATAGATGTAAAAGATATAAAGTTGGGTGATATAAGCTGTAATTGCACTTATTATGCGTATCTCATCTTCACCATGTTCTAAAATAGTTTGCAAATCCTCTCTATAATCTTTTTTTGTAAGAAGCTTTTGAATAAATGTTTCAAGATTTATCTCTGCTAAACCATAGACAAGTGCATCAACATCTTTTGTGGTAATCTCTCTATCATAGACACGAAACTTCTCTATCTCATTCGCCGCAAGTGCTATGTCTCCATTATGAATTTTAAGCAGATGTGAAATAGTGTATGTATCAATTTTAACACCTTTTTCTTGAGCAATATTTAAAATAATATTCTGTGCTTCATACGCTTTTGGATGAAAAAAACGGACACTCATAGCCTTTGTTTTTGCAAATGCTTTTTTATTATTGTAGGTTTTATGGTCGCTTCCATAATAGGCATAGATAAAGATATTGTCAGGATTCTTATCACATAATCCTAAAAGCGTATCGAGCTCTTTTTTAGGAACTTTTTTTTCGCTTTTAATAATAAGTATATTTCTATCGCCAAAGAGAGAACCTTGTGAAAGATGGGCTTTTGCAGAGTTAAAATCATATTCATCATAGTAATAAGTGAGAATATTTGCATCATCAATATTACTAAGCATTTTGGCATACATATCTATTAAAAATGGACTCTCACCAAAAAATATAAAAGAGTTTGAAAGCTTTTTAGTAGCAATACATTTATCAAACTCGTTTTTATACATCCACTTTTCCTACGACAGTAGCAAAAATTCTAGCTCTATAAATATCTACTTTATCAATGCGAATCATAATATCTTCAAAAAGAGCAACATCTGCACCATTTAAAAAATGTAAATGTGCTCCTATAATTGTATCGTGAAGTTCTGCTCTAAGTTCTGGTTCTGTGGCTGTAACTCTGGCTTTGAATTCCTTGTGAAGATTTTGTTCTGCCCAACGAGCATATTTTCGTGCCTTATATTCAGACTCTATAATACTTGCTTCACGCTCTTTTTCACTTATCTCCATACTGAGTGACTCTATATTTCTAAGCACATAAGTTTGCTCCTCTTTATCTCCCGCCTTAATAGCTTTTAGCAGACGATGGACAATAAGGTCGCTATATCGCCTAATAGGGGAGGTGAAGTGCGTATATTCTTCAAATCCAAGTCCAAAATGGCCTACATTTGTAGGAGAGTATTTTGCTTGCATCTGTGAACGGATAATTAGGGTATCGACTTCTGATTCGATGCCCATCTCTTTTGCCTCTTTTTGTATTGCTTCAATAGTCTCTTTGATGCTGTTTTTAATCTCAATATGCATACCAATACCAGCTAACTCTTGGTAGAGTGTTTGGAGTTTTGTCTGGCTTGGTGCTTCATGGACTCTAAAAAGTCCTCTTTTATAGCGTTTTGCAGCCTCTTTATTGGCTAAGAGCATACAATCTTCTATAAGAGAGTGAGAGGGTGTCTCCTCTGCTACTGTTGTTGCAACAAGATTTGTATCTGCATCTAATTCCATTACAATTTCAGTAGAATGAAACTCAAATCCTTTTGCTAAACGCATCTCTTTGAGTCTATCTGTGACTTTTCTGAGTTTTGTTATCCATGTAAATATTGTCGCCTCTTCAGCTGTTTTTGCTTGCAATTTTCCCTCAAAAAAGAGGTCAATCTCTTCATAATTAAATCGTCTATCGGAGTGCATCAATGCTTCATAGACCTCTGAGTGGATAACATCAAGAGAGTGTGGGTCGAGCTTTATCTCAAAAACATAAGCAAGTCTATCCACATGAGGTTGTAAAGAGCAGAGTGTTTCACTCAATTCTCTTGGCAACATTGGAATAGATTTATGTGGCAGATAGATAGAAAAACTTCTAAAAATTGCCTCATTGTCTAAAGCACCAAAAGGCTTCACATATTCGCTTACATCTGCGATGGCAACATAGAGTGTTGTATTGGCATCATCCCAGTAGATTGCATCATCAAAATCTTTGGCAGTAATAGGGTCGATGGTGCAAAAAGTAAGATGGCGTAAATCTTTTCGTTTGGGATATTTCGTTGCATCTACCTCTTGAAAAGAACGGGCTATTTTTAGCGTCTCTTCATCGAACTCCTCATGTTTGTTAAATTGTGCAAGCACGATTTTTTCATCTACTTTTGGGTCTTTTATATTGCCGAGCTTCTCTAGTATGCTGTTTTCAAGATTATCAATCTTAAAGAGGTCTCCCACTTCATACTCTTGCAACTCTTGAGGCGTCATCTCTGCTCCAATAGGATAGTGCGTTTTTAATTCTACTAAAGAGCGATGATGCTCTTTTTCTATGATACAAGCAACACTATAAGTCTGTTCTCGTCCTACGATTTCAGCGATTTTAGCACTTGGTGTGCCACGCTTTCCAAGCAGACGCTTCGCAATAACCAAATCTCCCTCACTTGCAACTCCCAAATCTCCCTCAGCAATAAAAAGGTCTTTGATATTTTCGCCAATGACATGTAGATAGGCAGTTCCTTTTTGCACAAGTCCCAAAACACCAGCACGGTATTTTGAGTTAAATTTGTATATACCATTTTTTTCTGTGATATATTTTTTTGTAAGCCACTCTTTTATAAAAGGTTGCTCTTCTGTGGTGACATCTTGCTCACTCAAGCCATGAGTGAGTCTTATAAGTAATGATTTCAATGTATTATCTCTATTTTATATGTTGCATGGCAGTTTCAAAGCTCTCCATATCGAGGGCATATTTTTCTATCAACTCTTTGGCTGCTTTTATACTACTATCTGTTATTTTTGTATCCATAGGAATAGCAACACGCACAACATGCAAAATAGAGGCAGGTCTTTGATTCTCCTCTTGTGCAAGGTGTGGGTTTTGGCAATTTTTTATTATATCGACAAGTGTATCCTCAAATTGCCACTCTTGAAAGATAGTAGCACTTACTTCAGGGGTATCTGCACCAACAAGCTCCCTCTCTACTGCCTCAACATCTTGCAGCTCTTGGAGTCTATTACGAAACTCTTCTGTTTTATTATCTGCAATTATTTGCTGTGCAATAAGCACTTTTCCAATCTCTACAAGAAAGGAGGCCGGTGATAAAACACCAAGATAGCGATTCTCTTTTCTTTTGCACCAGTTTGTTGTTAGTGCATGTTGTTTTTTTGAAAGTTCAGAAAAGAGTTCGTTTGTAATTCCATAGGGTGATAAATCGAGTATGAAGCTTTTTTTAACAACACTTGAGAGAACAAATCCTCGCACAGTCCCCATGCCAAAAAGTCCAACTGCTTGACTAATTGCATTGATCTCGCGTGAAAAACCATAGAGAGGAGAGTTTGCTGCTTTGAGAATATCAGCTGTCAGAAGTGGATCTTTTTCCAAAACCTTCGCCATATCATTAAATGTGCTCTCAGGGTCATTATAGACCTTTTCTATCTCTATAACAGATTCTGGAAGTGGTGGTAGTTGTTTTATTTTTTTTAGTATTTCTTCATTCATAAATCCCTCTTTTTGTTGCAATGGTATAATTATAGTGGCTATAGATAAATAAATTCTGAATATTTACAAAAAATTGCTATTATTATTTTCAAAATTTATAAGGAAGTAATCGATGCAAGATAAAGCAATGTTAATTCAGCTTGGATATACACCAAATGATGCTTTGGTGGAACAGTTTAAAAAGATAAAGCAAAATACCACTGGGTATGAGAAAATTGAAAAACACATAATGGATTTAAATGACCATTTAAAAGTAGATAATGCTTATGTTGCACTCTCAAACTCAAAAGATTATTTGAAAATAAAAATAGAGTCTCCTACGCCTGAATTAGCACAAGAGGCACATGAAAAGATTAAACACTTTAGTGAAAAATTCAAAGTGCAAGTAGAAAAAATACCAAATAAAGAGACCTACTATATATTAGGTGCTTAATCCTCCAAGAAAAGTTGTTTTTTTCACAAAATGACTTTTCTCTTTAAAATCTCCTCCCATTAAAATAATTTTTACAAAGCTTTTGATATAATCTACCTTTAAAAACCAAATTTTAGGATTTCCTCGTGAGCCAACAACTTCCAGATATAGAGACACAATTAGCAAATCATAAACTTTCACAAGAAGATTATGCACATATAAAAGAGATTTTGAAGCGTGAGCCAAACTTAGTAGAGTTGGGTATCTTTTCAGCGATGTGGAGCGAACACTGCTCTTATAAATCTTCTAAAGTGCATTTAAAAGGCTTTCCTACAAAAGCACCATGGGTTATTCAAGGTCCGGGAGAAAATGCAGGTGTTATTGACATCGGTGATGGCTATGCCGCTGTATTTAAGATGGAATCACATAACCATCCAAGTTTTATCGAACCATACCAAGGTGCGGCGACTGGTGTTGGTGGAATCATGCGTGATGTATTTACAATGGGTGCGCGTCCTGTTGCCAATCTTAATGCCCTTCGTTTTGGAAATGTATTAAATAAAGATGAGATTTCTAAACATCAAAGATATTTAGTGCGTGGTGTGACTGAGGGGATTGGTGGCTATGGAAACTGTATGGGTGTCCCTACTATTGGTGGTGAGACAAGCTTTGATGAGTGCTATAATGGTAATATATTAGTAAATGCTTTTACACTTGGTATTGCAAAAAGTGATGAGATTTTCTATGGTAAAGCTGAAGGGAGTGGAAATCCTGTAATGTATGTTGGTGCAAAAACAGGGCGTGATGGTCTTGGTGGGGCTGTTATGAGCTCTGATAGCTTTACAGAAGAGTCAAAATCACTCCGTCCTACTGTGCAAGTGGGCGACCCTTTTACTGAAAAACTCTTGCTTGAAGCATGTTTAGAGCTTTTCAAAACCGACCATGTTATTGGTATTCAAGATATGGGAGCTGCTGGGCTTACATCTTCTGCATTTGAGATGGCAGGGCGTTCTGGAAGTGGAATGATAATGCATCTTGATAAGGTTCCTGCTCGTGAAGAGGGGATGACTCCATATGACTTTATGCTGAGTGAATCACAAGAGCGTATGCTTCTTTGTGCAAAAAAAGGGAGTGAAGCAGAGATTATTAAAATCTTTGAAAAATGGGACTTAGATGCTGCTGTTGTGGGTGAAGTAACAGATACAGGAAATATGGAACTCTTTTGGCATGGAGAGAAGTGTGCTGAGGTTCCGGTTGATCCAGTAAGTGAAGAGGCACCCGAGCTGAACCGTCCTATGAAAAAACCTGCATATTTAGATGATATACATAAAGTAAGCATAGATGATTTTGATAGAGTATCAAATCAAGAGGCATTTGAGAAGCTTACAAAATCGATGGAAGTAGTAGATAAATCGTGGATTTATACACAATATGACTCAATGGTGCAGACAAATACTATTAAAAATGGTGGAACGCTTGATGCATCTGTTATTCGTGTAAAAGAGAACAAAAAAGCACTTGCTATGAGTGCTGATTGTAATGTGCGTTACTGTTATATTGACCCGAAAATGGGTGGTGCAGCAGCTGTTGTAGAGAGTGGTAGAAATGTGGCCATGAGTGGTGCGAGACCTCTTGCAATTACTGATTGTCTCAATTATGGAAACCCTGAAAATCCTGAAGTGATGTGGCAGTTTGGAGAGGGATGTTTAGGTATAAAAGAGGCATGTGCAGCACTTACTACTCCTGTTATTGGTGGCAATGTTTCACTCTATAATGAGACAAATGGTGTCTCTGTCTTTCCAACGCCTTCTATTGCTACTGTTGGTGTGAATGATGATGAGAACAATGTCCTTATCTCCTCTTTTTCAGAAGAGGGGAATGTTTTGTATCTTGTAGGTGAGAACAAGTCTGAATTTGGTGGCTCTTTATATATGAAAGAGTTGTATGATACAGTTGCTGGTGTGATGCCAGAGATTGACTACAAACAAGAGCTTGCTCTGTGGGAGTTGGTAATAGAAGCAAATAAAAAACATCTTCTTGAGTCTGCAAAAGATGCAAGTAGTGGTGGTGTGGCGATTGCACTTGCAAAAATGGCTGCAACAAGTGGTCTTGGCTGTGATGTAGAGATGAGTGTTTCTGATGATAGAGATATATTTTCTGAGAGTATGAGTCGTGCTATTGTTGAGGTAAAAGCTGAAAATTGTGAAGCTTTTGAAGCGATGCTTGATGACTCTATGAGCGTAGAGAAAGTCGGAACAGTTGGTGGTGATTTAGTGCGTATAAATGATGTCAGTATGAGCATGGAACAACTAAAAGATAACTATTTTAATACTTTTGCAAGAGTAATCGAACAAGATTTATAAATTAAGGAATATTTAATGGCAAAAAAGAGAGCGTTAGTAAGTGTAAGTGATAAGAGTGGTGTTGTAGATTTTTGTAAATCTTTAGTGAAAAATGGGTATGAAATTATCTCTACTGGTGGGACATTTAAACTCTTAAAAGAGAGTGGTGTTGCCGCAATAGAGATTGATGAAGTTACAAAATTTCCTGAGTGTTTTGAGGGGCGTGTAAAAACGCTAAATCCTTTCGTGCATGGTGGGATTTTGCATCGTCGTGACAAACAGTCTCACTTAGACCAAGCAAAAGAGCTTGGTGTTGAGCCGATTGATTTGGTATGTGTAAATCTCTATCCATTCAAAGAGACTATTGAAAAGACTGATGATTTTGATGAAATCATAGAAAATATTGACATCGGTGGGCCTGCTATGGTTCGCTCTGCGGCGAAAAACTTTGATGCAGTGCTTATTGTCACAAATGTAGAAGATTATGATGTAGTTATTGACGCTATAGAGAATGAGAAAAATACAAAAGAGTTCCGTCGTGGATTTATGGTAAAAGCGTATGAACATACTGCTGCGTATGATAGTATGATAGCAAATTATATGAATGAGCGTTTTAACGAGGGCTTTGGTGAGAAACAGTTTGTTGTTGGAAACAAAGTAATGGATACTCGTTATGGTGAAAATCCACACCAAAAAGGGGCTCTGTATGAGTTTGATAAACATTTTACAAATAACTTCAAAACACTCAAAGGGGAAGCAAGTTTTAATAACTTAAATGACTTGAATGGTGCAATTAAAATTGCTTCTGCGTTTGGTGAGGAAAATGCTGTTTGTATCTCAAAACATGGAAATCCATGTGGCTTTGCAATTCGTGATAACTTACTTGATGCCTATGTAGAAGCACTTAAATGCGACCCTGTCTCTGCTTTTGGTGGTGTTGTCGCTGTCAATGGAACAGTCGATAAAGCGATGGCCGAGAAGATGAATGAGATTTTTATTGAGGTAATTATCGCTGGTCGTATTACTGAGGAGGCTCAAGAGGTGTTTGCTGCTAAAAAGCGTATTAAACTTTTTGAGATGGGAAGTGATAGGCTTATTCTTGCAAATGATAAAAAAGATTTTAAACATATTGATGGTGGGTTTATCTATCAAGATGCTGATAAAGTCAAAGATGATGAAGTGAAAAATGCAAAACTTGTCTCTAAAAATGCAGCATCTGCTGAGGAGATGAAAGACCTTGAGATTGCTTATAAAGTCGCTTCACTTACAAAATCTAACTGTGTTGTTTATGTGAAAAATGCAGCGATGGTTGCCGTAGGTATGGGAATGACAAGTCGTGTTGATGCCGCACAATGTGCACTTAAAAAAGCAAAAGATATGGGACTTGATGTAAGTGGTTGTGCACTTGCTTCTGAGGCATTCTTCCCATTTCGTGACTCTATTGATGCAGCAGCAGCAGCTGGTGTAAAAAATGTTATTGAACCAGGTGGTTCTATTCGTGATGCAGAGATTATTGATGCTGCCAATGAGTTTGGTATGAGTCTTTACTTTTCAGAAGTTCGCCACTTTTTACATTAGTAAAAAATTATTATTTTCTAGCGTAAAACCACCTCATTTATGGGGTGGAGTATTAAGAGATTAATTTTTAATTGCCATTATAGTGAAATTTTTTATAGGATAGAAATATTTTTTTAAAATGAATAAAAATGATAGATTGAAAAATGAAAGTATTGGTGACCCCAAGGAGAATTGAACTCCTGTAACATGGATGAAAACCATGGATCCTAACCGCTAGACGATGGGGCCAAAAATATAAAAAAATGGTGTCCTGTGATGGATTCGAACCATCGGCCACATCATTAAAAGTGACGTGCTCTACCAGCTGAGCTAACAGGACAATTGCCTCTTATTGTTAAGAGGTTGAAATTATAGGTAAAAAAAAATTATATGTCAAGGAAAAAGTATCTAAATTGTAAAAGTTGTAAAAAAATACCCAAATAGGGAAAAAATAGAGGTTTTAGAGGAGACTAAACTTAAATATTTATTAATTGTTTACTTGCTAGGAATATACTTCCAATAGAACTTATAAAAAAATAAAAGAATAAGCGAGGTAAATAGAATATGATTAATAAAATTAAAGAGGTGAAAGAAGAGGTAGCAAAGGTTGTTGTCGGTCAGGAAAAAATGGTCGATTCTTTGCTTATTGCACTTTTGTGTGAAGGGCATATCCTTATAGAGGGTGTTCCAGGGCTTGCAAAAACGACAACAGTCAATGCACTCTCAAAAGCATTAGGTTTGCACTTTAAACGAGCGCAATTTACACCAGACCTTTTGCCATCGGATATTTTGGGAGCAGAGATTTATGACCCACAAACAAATCAGTTTAAAATCAAAAAAGGTCCTATATTTACAAACCTTCTCCTTGCTGATGAGATTAACCGTGCACCAGCG
>FPHH01000014.1_pt1 | contig 21142 bp, 20 predicted proteins | sample 1057331 | NCBI WGS metagenome assembly FPHH01 (sample SAMEA4473311, study PRJEB15554) | hydrothermal vent metagenome | biome: marine basaltic hydrothermal vent biome; feature: marine hydrothermal vent; material: water | place: Pacific Ocean | collected 2011-06-14/2011-07-23 | depth 1155 m
TTCATTTGCAAGATTTTTATAAGTGCCATTGTTTTGAAAGTTTTTTGTGGGTTTTGTGACAAGGAGTCCGTGACGCAGCATTGTATTTCTAATATACTCTCTCTCACGAGGATTATCTGCATATTGCTCTGCTACAATATCTTGTGCACCTGTTATAGCCTCCTCTACAGACACAACACCATTTTTTACAAACCTTTTTGCTTCATTGCGAAATGCATCCAAGGAGAGTTTTGCTTGACGAAGAGTATTTGCCAAGGGAGTAAGTCCTTTTTTTACTGCCTCTGTAGCACGCGTCGATTTTTTCTCTTTATAAGGTCTATAGATATCCTCCAGCACACTTAATGTTTGTGCTGCATCAATAGCATCTTTAAGTGTCTGCGAAAGTGTTGCACGCTCTTCAATAAGTCTGCTTATCTCCTTTTTTCGCAGTAGAAGTGCTTGAGTGGTTTGATAGATAGTTTCAAACTCACGCAGCGTTTCATCATTGGCTGCACCTGTAAGCTCTTTACGGTATCTTGCTATAAATGGAATGGTTGCACCATCTTCTAGGAGTTTGAGAATATTTTTTACATGCTCTTTTGAGAGTTTTGTTTTAGCTGAGAGTGTATCGATTAAATTGTTTGAAGTAGTATTGTTTTGCGGCATAATGTTTCACTTTTTTTCTTTAATGTAATTGTATCGCTCTTTTTGTTACAAAAAGTAATAATTCCTAATAAAAATAAAAAAAACATTTTTCAAAGTTATTACATGTTGGGCTTGGAGTAAACTGTCCTTATCTTGATGTCCATCTGCTTCTCTCTCCCACTGATAGAAGTCACAACACATTCACTGTCATATATTACAAAAAGAAAAACAGCAATACAGCGATCGCCGCCAATACCATCATCCCTTTACTTACTTTTATAATTTCTCCCTGCATCATTTTTACCATAACATAGATCACCGCACCAAGCATTAAACCATCTGTGATCGAATAGGTTATCGGCATACCAAGAACAGTAAAAAAGGTACTGTACTGCATTGCAGGATCATCATAGTTGATAGAACGCAGTTCAGAAAACATCATAGTTCCTACAAGGATCAAAACAGGATAGATAGCAAAAGAGGGAATAGCTTTAAAAAATGGCAGAGCAAACAGAGGTAAAATAAATAGCAGAGCCGTTACCAATGCCGTAAGTCCGGTTCGACCTCCAGCCTCCACACCTGCTGCACTCTCAATGAAAGGTGTTGTACTTGTCATTCCGGCAAAACCGCTTAGAAAAGTACCCGCTGCATCTGCCTCAATACTCTTTTCAAGAGCAACTGAGCGTTTTCCTTCAAAAAGACCGGCACGCAAACCCAGTCCGGTCAATGTTCCCAAAGTATCAAAGATATCTGTAATTAAAAATGTTAATAAAACAGGTATCATTGAGTATTTTAACACTTCCACGATATCCATCTGAAAAAGTAGTGGTGTCATCGATGCCGGCATAGAGACAAAATGTTTAGGCAGCTCGGAAACTCCCAAAATCCACGCTGCTATGGTAGTAAATGCAATGGAGATAATAAAAGCTCCACGTACCTTTCTTAAGAGTAAAAAAAGTGCAAGAGCAAGTGATAAAATTCCCATCAGAACCGGTGTCTCTTTGAGGTTTCCAAGTGTAACAAGTGTAGCATCACTTTTGACAATAATATGCAACTGCTCCAGTCCAATAAAAGATATAAAAGCCCCTATCCCTGCACTGACAGCTCGTTTAAAATCCAACGGCATCGTCTCGATCAACCATCTTCGAAGCGGCGTCAATGTCACAACTACATAGAGTACACTAGAGAGCACCTCCACGCCAAGTGCCGTCTGCCAAGTCATTCCCATACCTTTGACTAATCCAAAAGTAAAAAAGGCATTAAGACCCATTCCAACACTCATGGCAACCGGCGTATTTGACCAAAAAGCATTCATAAGTGTCGCAACAATCGTCATAACGGCTGTTGCCGTAACCAATGCACCATAGGGCATTCCCGCTTCACTCATAATAGCAGCATTGACAGGAATAATATAGAGCATAGCCAAAAAAGTGCTTATTCCGGCTATAACCTCCGTTTTTGCATCGGTGCCATGTTCTTTGAGCTTAAAAAATTCCATATTTAAGTACCTATCTCCTACAGCTCTCAATAAAATGAAAACTGCGTCCGTCAAAAAGCCCTTTGTCGCTAAGTTTGAGTTCGGGGATAACTAGCAGTGCCATAAATGAGAGTGTCATAAAAGGAGCACTCAAAGGTGAGCCAAGATCTTCTCGCACCATTTTGTCTATCTCTGCATAGAGTTTGGCAACTTCAAATCCATCTTTATTGCTCATAAGACCGGCAATCGGCAACTCCAATACTTTGCTTTGCGTTTGTGTCACGGCACAGACACCACCTTTGCTTTCAATGATCATATTTACCGCTTTTGCCACAAGTGCATCACTGCATCCTACAGCAATAATATTATGCGAATCATGGGCCACACTCGAAGCGATAGCACCCTCTTTAAGACCAAATCCATGCACATAAGCTACTGCCGGCGGTACATCTTTATAGCGGTTAACAACTGTAATCTTGAGTATATCTTCTGCCTTTTTTGATGAAAGATCAACAACTTCCTCTTCGGTAATAAGTGCGTGATCCAAGGCGTGAATAACTTCTGTCTCTTTACAGCGATCCAGTGAAAACATCTCCTCTGTCTTTATTTTTGCATGAAACTGATTTGGAGTCTCTACTTTTGTTGCATCGATTAAAGGTTTTCCATCTTTAGCAACTACTTCTCCGTCAATAACAGTTTGAAGCACTCTAAACTCTTTAAGATCTTCTACGACAATGAAGTCTGCTTGATCCCCGACCCTAAGCATACCAACCTCAAGATCATAATGTTCAATTGGATTAATTGAAGCAATTTTGAGTACATCAAAAAGATCATAACCTTTGGCAATCGCTCTTCTGACATGCCCATCTATATGCTCCTTGGCAAGATCGTTAGGGTGCCTGTCATCTGAACAAAACATCAGCATTTGAGGATACTCAGCTATAAGTGGCGCAAGTGCCCCAAAATTTTTGGCAGCTGACCCCTCTCGTATGAGTATCTTCATCCCCTTTTGTAACTTTTCCAAACCCTCTTCATAAGTAAATGCCTCATGATCAGTTTCGATACCCGCTGCTATATATTTCGTCAAATCATCGCCGCTGAGTCCCGGAGCATGTCCATCTATTCGTTTGTTGAGTGCTTTTGCCTTGGCTATTTTGGCAAGCATATCAGGATCATCTGCAATTACACCCGGAAAATTCATCACTTCAGAGAGATATTTAATTTGCGGCATATTTAATAATGTTTCTATTGCATCAGCATCAAGCGTTGCTCCGCTGGTCTCAAAAGTTGTTGCCGGCACGCAGGGAGAAGCTCCAAAATAAAATTTAAAAGGTGTCTGTTCACTATTTTGAAGCATATAGTTCACACCATCAATCCCTAAAACATTGGCAATCTCATGCGGATCAGAAACCGTGGCAACCGTTCCGTGACAAACAGCAAGCCGAGCAAATTCACTCGGTGGAAGCATGGAACTCTCAATGTGAATGTGTGCATCAATAAACCCAGGAAGGATATAACTATCACACGCTTCATCAATGCGCTCTACAGCATCTATGAGTTTATTTTTCACTCTAATCTTTGCAGGAAAAATTTCCCGATTAAAAATATCTACATAATTGGCTTTTATTTCCATAACTGTCCCTTTTTTATGGGTCTTACCAATTATATCAGCTATGTTATGAAGTACTTATTAAAGATTAATGACACTGCAAAATCGTTCGCAGCGGATTTGTTAAGTAGTCGTACCCATTATAGAGAGTAAAGAGACCATATAAAATGACAGCGACAGAAGAGAGGCTCATCATCATATTTCTAAAGCTTGTAGCCGTAGCGAGTGAAGATAAAAATCCCAAAGAGAACATTGCAGGGATAGTGCTCACACCAAAAATAAACATTACTAGAGCGCCATAGAGAGGGCTTGCCGTACTTGCTGCCGTGATAGCAAAAAAGTAGACAAAACCGCAAGGTAACAGACCGTTAAGCATTCCGAGAATAAAAAAGCTCACATTTGATTTTGAATGTAAAATTTTCTGGAAAGATTTTTTATAGAAATTCGATGAAGAGATGGAGTGTTCTATCAATGTAAGGAATTTTATTTTTCCCATTAACGAAAGCCCTGCCAAAACCATCGCAACACCCGCAATTATGAGCAGTGTACCGTTTGCCGTGTTGCTAAAGGTTGCCACTCCGCCGATAGCACCAAAAAGTGCACCAAGAACGGTATAGGTAAGTACCCTTCCAAAGTTATAGAGCAGATGAGCAACGGTTTTTGAAACCTTTGAGCTTGTCGGCTCTATTTTTATGGTTGAGTAGGCTAAAACAATCCCTCCGCACATACCGATACAGTGACCAAACGATCCTAAAAAAGCGATAGAGACAATAGTAAGCAGATTGATTGTATCCATTATTTACCCAATAGTTTTTTACGGATTTTAGGATCTCTCATCGTCTCTCCACGCAGCACTCTCAAGCGCATCTCATCAAAATCGATCATCCCTCTACCCTTTTTCTCATACGCTCCAAAACCATAGCCCATAGGGGTAATCTCATTGACACTGTAGTAGGCTTTACGTCCATCTATCCATCTGTGCGTATCACGACTCATAACCCAAATGACGGCATCTTTTGCAAATGGTTTATCTTTAAGCCACTCTACAAAGTCACCGTGATCATGAAAAAACCATGTCTTTCCATCGGGTGCTATCACTTGAGAAGCATAAGTAAGATCAGTAATTACCATACCGCAAAAACTGTCTTGACACTTATTTACTTCCATTTTAAGAGGAATTTTTTTAAGATTCCCCTCTTTAATGACAACCATATTCTGCGATTTTGAAAGTGAGAGAAACAGAACAACAATAATAGCGACAATGGTAAATATAATTAAAAGAGGTGCAAATTTTTTCATAAGAGGATTATATAATTTTAATAGTTACAATTTCGTTAATCACGGCGTTTTTTTCCTTTACCAAGATCATCATATTTTAAAAACCGTGCCAAATCCTCTTTGAAATCATCATCAAGAGTCTCCCAAATCTCTTTTTTCTTTGCATATCGAGGCAGATCCTCTTTTTTAGATTTTTTCATATCACGGATAAGGTAGTGATAGCGAACGAGATTTTTCGTATAGTCACTTAAAAAAGGCCAGTTTTTTATTATTTGGTAACTTCGCTCTTCATGATCGGTAAAACTCCACTCATCATGCTCCCAATCCTCTTGATCTTTCTTAAAAGCAACAAACGGCTTGCCGATATCGTGCAGCAGTGCAGCAGCAAGCATCTTATAATCTTTATGTTTGAGCGTATAATAGAGTACACGCAAAGTATGCACCAATACCCCATGCTGATGCCACTTGTTCTGTGTAAATAAAAGAGAGTCCCAAAACGCTTTTGAAAATATTGAATTATTTACTTCGCTCATAAATGCTCCTGTGCTATAGGATGATAGACTGCAACCGTATCTTTTAAATCCTGCTTTTGAATATGTGTGTATATCTGTGTTGTCAACAGCGAAGCATGCCCCAAAAGTTCCTGCACAACACGCAGATCAGCTCCACCGCGAATGAGGGAGGTTGCGTAGGAGTGACGCAGTACATGCGGAGAGACGCCCAAATACTTCTGCGTTATCTTGTACGCCGATATTCGGCTCAATTTTCCTCCACGATAATTACACCATACATAATCTTTCTCAAATCCACTCTCACGCAGATAGCTATCAATTGCCTCAAGTGCCACCTCTGCCAAAGGGACAATTCGCTCTTTGTCTCCCTTTGCGTGACGAATATGCAGCCACTCCCCTTCAATATCGTTGCGTGAGAGCTCCAAGGCTTCACTTATGCGCGCCCCGCTGGCATACAAAAAAAGAATAAGCGCATAGTCACGCAGACCTATCCACGTACTTCTGTCAATAAGGGAGAGTCCTTTTTGGATAGCTTCATAAGAGAGAAATTTCGGTAGAAGTTTGGGGATTTTTGAGAGTCTGAGCTTGGTTTTTTCCTCTTTAAACTGTGACTTGTAACAAAAATCAAAAAAGGCATTGACAGAGGAGAGTTTACGGTTGAGTGTTCTTTTGTTGTCATAAATTTCTAATGCGGAAAAAAGTGCCAGAGTATCAAGTGCTATAAGCGGTTTTTGCAATTTCTGTTCAAAAAAGAGCAGATCACTTTTATAAGCCTCTACACTCTTCTTTGAGAGTGCTTTGGTGACTGTGATGTACTCTAAAAAAGCCTCTAACTCGTTAGACATTACTCTAAAGAGATTTTCTCATCATCAACATAGAAGAGATCTTTGCCAACAAATACAAAACCATCATCAATATCAACTTCATGTACCGTGTATGCAAAACTCTTCTTATCAACAACGATCATATAGCCCTCTTTTTCTAAAATATAGAGTTTCCCTTTATGATCGATCATACCAAGAAAGTGTGCAAATGGAAGTTTAATCTTTGAATCTACTTGCAAATCAGGTGTTAAAGCAATAATTTCTCCCTGCTTTGTTGTAATATAGATAAGTTTTCCATCAAAAAGAATATTACGTATCTCATATTTTTGACGCAGCTCTTTTTGTGCCATTGAAAGCATCTTGTATGAAGTTGCTGCAAGAATTTTATTATCTGCTATATTAAAATAGATAATATTGTTAAAATAATCATTAGAAGAAACAATAACTGTTCGCAATCGTTTTTTAAGTTTTGCATTGACAACAACAACTTTCCCATCAAGTGTAGAAAAAATTACAAGATCATTAAAAAAGAAAGGATTGACAATACGCATATCATTCGCAATCGCTTTACCGCCCTGCTCTTTAAAAAGAATCTCTTTCGTATCAGTATCATAAAGTGCGATATCATCATTTGCAAATAAAACTGCCAATATATTTCCAGAGATGCTTGCAGCTGCAATTGTTTTTTTAAGTTCAAAATGTTGTAGAGTTGCATTTTTTATAGATTGAATCGTAAGATTGCCATCAATAGAAGCACTGATCACCTTCTCATCACTCAAAGCAATCAAACGATGATCTGGGGCAATAGTAATATTAAGTTCACCGTTTCGCGTTAGAACTTTTCTGTTTTCTAAAAGCGCAACGTTATTGGAAGTATCTACAATAGACTCATCCATCGAGCTTGTTTTCTTCCATTCTTCTGCTACTTTTTTTGGTTTATACACCTCTTTTGTACTGCAAGCAGTAAAAAAAGGTATAAATGCTAAAAGAAAAAATATATACTTTTTCAAAATCTATTTCACTCCATAATGCATTAACGCATTTGCAACTTGTGCTAATGGAGAATTATCTCCGATCATATCAAGAGAATTATGCGCCTCATCAATCTTGCCTTCATTCATCAAAATAACAGCACTCATTACTGCAGCAAGATCTTTATAAATAGCATTTTGTTTTTCAGAGTAACTCTGCAATGCTGCTAAATCATTCTTATATTCTGCCGATTCATATGAACTAATATCACTTATAAGTAAAGCTTGTGATTTTTTAAGCTTTTGAAGTGCATCTGCATTTTTTTGTGCTATTGCTTGGGAATAGATCCATACATCATGCAGTGCGGGTGAAAGTGATTCAAGACGAGCAAGAGCTACTTTATCTGCCGGATTCTTCTGTAGTTGTGCTAATGTCTGATTTGCTGACTCTATTCTATTTTGTTCACTTGCTTCATAGCCAAGATCTGCAGCAACAACCAAAATAATCGCAGCTACAAGACCAATAAGAGGTTTTTTATACTTTTTAACAAATCGCTCCGTCATAACCGCTTTTTCAAAAAACTTCTCTTCTGAATTAAGCTCATCTTTGACCATCTCAATATTTTCTTTTAAACTCAAAACTTATCCTCTTTTTTAAATTTCATAATATTATCGCATAGTTTGTTAAAGTTTCATCAAATAAATAGAGTTTCTATGGTAAAATTTTCTATTAAATCATTATAAGGACAAAATATGCAGGTAGATGATGCGCTTTTAAGCAGATTGGAAAGATTATCTTATTTAAAAATAGATGATGCAAAACGTCAGGAGATTATTGAACAACTTTCTGAAATTGTTGGTTTTGTTGACAACCTCAGTGAACTTGACACAGCAAATGTTGATGCAAATTTTTCCATGAGCGATATGGCAACACCTTTAAGAGAAGATAGTGTACAATCTGATCCTAGCATCCATAATGCAATACTCAAACATGCACCAAAAAGTGCAGATGACTTCTTTATTGTTCCAAAGATCATAGAGTAAAAAAGTATGATCAGAGTTTACGGCATTAAAAATTGTGACAGTGTTAAAAAAGCACTCTCATTTTTCAAAAAACATAATATAGAGTATGAACTCTTTGATTTTAAAACACAAGCCCTTCCCTGCCAAAAAATTACATATTGGCTGCAAAAAGTAGATATTAACAAACTTTTCAATACACGCTCTACAACCTATAGAAACCTCAAGCTCAAAGAAATGAGCCTGAGCGATGAACAAAAAGCTGAGTGGCTCTGTCATGAAAATCTGCTCATTAAAAGACCTGTCATCGAGTTTGACGATAAAGTGATTGTAGGTTATAATGAAGAAGAATATATTAGACAATTTAATAAGGAGTTTTTATGAATGAAGAAGTTACAGCTGCTACAAATACAGCTCAAAAAATAGATATACAAAAGCTGCTAAAAAGCGTTATCGCCTTTAAATCATCTGACTTACACCTTGTTGTAGGAAGTGAACCGCAAATAAGAATAGACAAAGAATTGCGTCCTCTTAACCTTCCTGTTCTCTCTGCCAATGATGTTGAGGAGATGGCCTACTCGCTCATCGAAGACAAACAGAAAAAAGAGTTTGAAGAACATAATGAGCTTGACTTCTCTTTTGAATTAAAAAATATCGGCCGTTTCCGTGCCAACTACTACCGCACTATTCATGGTATAGGTTGTGCCTTTCGTATGATCCCCATCGAGATTCCAACACTTGATGAGTACGGTAACCCTCCTGTTTTTAAAGAACTCGTAAAGAAAGAAAAAGGACTTATTTTAGTTACTGGACCTACAGGTTCGGGTAAATCAACGACACTTGCTTCTATGCTACATGAGATCAATATGACAGAACGTCGTCACATAATCACTATTGAGGATCCTGTCGAGTTTGTACATAAAAACGACAAATCACTTTTTTCTCAACGTGATGTTGGAAGCAATACGGAATCTTTTGCCGCAGCACTGAAATACTCGCTCCGTCAAGATCCTGATATTATCCTTATCGGGGAGATGCGTGATGCAGAAACTATCGGTGCAGCACTGACCGCCGCAGAAACAGGGCATTTGGTTTTTGGAACACTCCATACAAACTCTGCTCCAAGTACTATCAACCGTATTATTGATGTTTTTTCCGGTGATGAACAGCCACAAATTCGTGCGCAGCTTGCATCCTCTTTAGTTGCTGTTATTTCACAAACACTTATTCCACGTCTAGGAGGTGGAAAGGTGGCAACACAAGAGATTCTCATCACAAATCCGGCAATTCAAAATCAGATCCGTGAAGATAAAGTACATCAGATCTATTCACAAATGCAACTTAACCAACAAGAGACGTTTATGACGACACAAACACAACAGCTTATAGAACTACTGCAAAAAAATATCATCTCAAAAGAAAATGCCATCAAAAACTCAAACCGTCCGGAAGAGTTAATGAAAATGATAGAGGGGCTCTAACCCCCTCCCTCTTATTCCTTCTGTTTATTTTATATTACTGTTTTTCTTTAAAATAATCTTAAAAAGTGCACCATCTTGGTAGTTTTTAACTTCAAGCTTTCCGCTACAATGATCTTTAACTATAATTTTACTCATATAAAGTCCAAGTCCTACACCATCTTTTTTCGTTTTTGTTGAAAAATAAGGGTCAAAAATCCTAGAGATAATATCTTGCGGTATTCCCCCTGCATTATCTAAAACTTCAAGGATAAGTTCATCATCATTTTCATAAGTTCTAATCGTAATAGAGGCATTTTCAATCTCTCTTTCAACAATTGCATCTTCAGCATTTTTTATAAAATTTAAAATAACCTGTTTCAATTCATTTGTATAAGAGATAAATTTTGTATGCGAATTCAGTTCTGTTAATACCTTAATATTTTTGTTATCCAAAGATGACTTAACTATCACAAGAGTACTTCTAACTAACGTATCAAAATCGCTCTCCTGCATCTCTTTGTTTGGCTTAAAAAAATCTCGAAAATCATCGATAGTATTACTTAAATGTTTAATATAAAGCGCTATTTTATCAGTTGCATCCATAATTACATCGTTATTAGCTTCATCCATCAAGGCTTTCAATTTAAGTGTCGCATTTGTCGAAGCTATCGCATTTAACGGCTGCTTCCACTGATGTGCTATCATACTGAGCATCTCTCCCGTTTGAGCAAGACGGGATTGTTGCAACATCATAAGATCTTTTTCTCTAAGTTCTTCAACACTCTTTGATACTTTTTCTTCCAAAGAGCTGTTTAATTCATTGAGTTTTTTAGCTTTCTGGAGTATCATTTTTTCTTTTTGTGCGTTTTCTATTAAAAGATCTACTTTTAAAACAAACTCTTCGACTATAAAAGGTTTTTTGATAAAATCATTGCCGCCACCTTTTAAAACCTTTCTGATTGTATCATGATCTAAAGTACCTGAGAGCACAATGATCGGAACATTAATCAAAGATATATCTTCTCTAATCTTTTCTAACACTTCAAGTCCATGCATATCGGGCAGTTCCATATCTAAAACTATCAAATCTATATCCTCTTGTTGTAAGATATCAAATCCCTCTTTGGCACTTTTTGCTGCATAAACTATATAATTTCTTGGATGTAAAACGATTTTTACCTGTTTAATTACAAAAGAGGAGTCATCAATAATTAAAATTTTCTTATTTGAAAGCATCTTTAATTTTTGAAGCGTTTTATGGATTTCATAAATAGAGTAAATAAAATTTTTATCTTTTATAATATAGTCAACAATTCCATATTTGAAAAGTTCTTCTCTTAACTGTGCCTCATTAGAAACAGTAAGCACAATAATTTTTGTAGTTGCAGTGCTGTTTATATTATCGACAAGTTCATACCCCTCACCGTCAGGCAAATGAATGTCAAGAAGCACTGCCATATACTCGTTTGTTTCTAAAAATACTCTTGCCTCTTTTAGAGTATAAGCAAGATCTAAATCATACCCAAACTCCTCAAGTTTCGTCTGTAAAACTCGGCTTATCGTTTTGGAATCTTCAACTATAAGAATTTTATTGTTTTTCATCTCTCTTACCCCATCTACTTTACAAACTTATTTCTAAAAAATACTCAATTATTTAAAGAATTATTAAGCATTTTATTCTATTGATTCTAAAAATCAGCTTTTATTAATCTTTATGATGCAAATAAACTCCTAAAAGATAAAATTATTGAGGTATGAAATTATTTATGCCCTCTTACTTATCATCTTAAACCCAAATTTTACAATAGAGAATTAAAAAAAACTATCAGAATATTTTGGAACAACTCCAGAGAGTAAGCCTAAAAAAACAAAGATGTAACTTATAAAAATATTTGAAGATTACAAATATAAAAAAGAGCAAGATATAAAGACAACTAAAAGCCACTCCCAATAAATGATAGCTGAAGTAATAGGCATATCACAGCAAGCAGTAGCCAAAATAGTAAAAAGAGAAAAAAAGTTGTAGTTGTTACCCGACCTTTAACCTTATGGGTGCTTAATTAACCACACCATATGGAACTCCATGATATGTTCCATATCTAATAGTTTCTCTCAAACCATTAGCTAGTGTCTTGTGTAGATATTTGAGTTGGTCTTTTTTCCCATCGTACCATGCAAATTGGGTTTCATCTATATTTGGATAATACTCTATCCATCTGTCAAAGTCATCAAAATATGCAATATATGGCAGTATAGTATCTATAGATTGTGATTTTTTAAGATAACTATAGATTTGTGAAGCGTTGCTATGTATAATGAAATTTTTCAATTTAAGCAACTCTTTTACGGTTTCAAAGCCTTTATTAGTATAAACTTCTATATAATTAGCCAATAGTAAAGTAGGTATTATTGGCAATAAAACCAATGGAAAAGGGTAATAAAAAAGCACGTCATCAAGCATGGCTTGCAGTATATTGAATGTAAAATATAAGAGTACAGGGATAAATATAATTATAAAAATATTTTTAGTCATTATCATTCTAAAACTCATATAAAATACAAAAGAGAAAATAGCAAAAAATACAACTCCATTCATAAGTGCTTCAAGTCCACCCAAAATATATGTCTGATATGCCATATATATAATAAAAGGCATTTGTATTAAAAGAGAAAGTGATATAAACTGAAATTTTAGTTTTTTTGGTCTTTGAGTAAACAATCCTTTATCTATACAGGAATCAACCATTTTTTCATATAACTCCTTTAAGCTCTTTCTAAAATTTCTAGAAAATTTCAAGTCCATTTTTCTAACTACAAATATATCAGATTCTCTAAAAAGTATTTCATATAAAAGTTGCAGTGATTCACTAAGTTTTGATGTATCTTTTTTAATTTTATGAATCTCCATATTAGCTTTAAAAATATAATCAACTAATTTTTTAAGGGGAGTAATGCTGAAATATTGGGCTTGATTATTATTTATATTTTTAGTTATCTTGATTTCAAGATATCCTTTTGTTGCCAATTCTAAAATAGCTGATGCAAGTGTAGTGTGGGAATTTGGTGTAAGATCAATTAGCAAACTAGATTCTAAGATATCTAACCCTTTTGGAACATCATAGCTCAAATCATCTACAACAATTTTTCTCCCTCTTTTAAATTTATACCAGTAAAAGATAAGTACAAAACTAAAAATAGATACAAACCAATATGTGTATAATTGATTTTTACTAATAAATATTGGAGGATCTTTTGGATAGAAACTTACTGTTACACCATTATTTGCTTTTAAATTATCAACTTTAATCAAATATTTAGTTGATGATATTTTCTCTATTTTTGCCTGATGTGTGAGATGATTTGCATGACCTGTATATACATATATCTTTGAATCTTTAAACTTGTGTGATAGAGTTATATCTATACTTGAATGTTTAATAGGTGCTTTAAATTCTGTACCTATGGGAAAAATAACTATATGCTCTCTATCTTTTAAAGTGAGTTTGTATCTGAGCTCAAAATAATGCAATCCGTTTTTTAATGTTTTAGCATGGGCTATGCGTATATAAAAATAGCCTCTACCTTTACCCCTTTCAATACTCTCTTTTTTACCATCAATTAGAAGAGTTATATCTTTTAATGCTGCAAAATCATTTAAAGGTATAAACCTATATATACCGTATGGAGAGTTTTGATTTTGAATACTATATACGATATTCTCAGTTTGAAAAACAGTGCCATCCTTTTTTATCATAGAGTTTATCTTATAACTTTCTATACTGTCTGCATATAAAAATAGTGATAAAAAGATTAATAAAAATATTGTCTTCAATGACATCTTTCCCAACAAATAAAGATAAAAAATAAGATAACTAATATAATCTAATTAAGTTTCAAACCAAGAAGCTATCTCCTCAGAAAAATTGTATCATTTACAAGTTTAAAATCAGCAATAAATAAACTAATACCGTCAAATGTGGTGGCTTTAGTGTCAAACGAAGTCTAAAAAATAAAAAAATTACAATTTGAAACTTAGTCAAGTAACAACTACTAAAGACTACTCCCAACAAATGATAGCTGAGGTAGAATATTATTTTTTACGAAATCGTATCATTTTAAATCGCTCACCCAAAAAGTTTGGCATAATGAGTATTTTTGCTTTTTCTAACTCTTGCTTGTATATCTTCTCATCTGCATGTTTTTGCAGCATCTCTAAAAGTTCCAAGAGTCCCATATCGACAAGTGCGGTCATTTGTGCTTTAAATTCTACAAACTCCACGCCTGCCGCTTCATAAGCATCTTTTACATGTGCAAAAGTGACATCATAGGTTATGTCCGATTTTTTATATAATTGCTCACGCGGAATGTAATCTTCTTCCTCTTTTGGCAGAAAAAACGGCAGGACTTTATGTTTTGTGTAGATTCTCAAAGAAAAATCAGGACGCGCCTGCATCTCTCCGTAGTCAAAGCTCATAAACTCAAACTTTTTTGCAGCTCCTGCCATCTCCTGTGCGAACGCCTCATAACCAACAGCTATTTCGCCTCTCTCTTTATGATACAGTTTAGCCTTCTGGCTTACCCATGCATCCTCTAAATCAAACTCGACATTATGCTGCATGACACTTGCTATTTTTCCTTTATAGTAAAGCTCACAAGGAAAGGCATCAAATATCTCATTTGCGATGAAAAAGGCATTCTCTACCTGCATCTCACGCAGGGATTTAAAATGCGTGAGCTTGACAACATCCCCAAAACTCTTAGCAAAATAGTCTCGCTGTTGCTTTTGTAAGTCATCAAAACGCTCAATTATGACAAAGTTAAAAGAAGAGAGTAACTCTGGTCTTAGAGTATAGAGAAACTCACACACATCTGCTAAAAAGTAGCCATGATGCGCGCCAATCTCGCATATTGTTGCGTGAGGCTCTAAAAAACCTTCATCAACAAGCGAAATAATATGCTTGGCAATAGTCCCGCCAAAAAACTTACTCGTACTCACTGCCGTATAAAAATCACCCTCTTTACCGATGTTCTTATAAGTCGCATAGTAACCATCTTCACCATAAAGCCACTCTGCCATATATTCACTAAATTTCATCTATTTCCCACCATTAACGTACATCTCATAGAGTGTCAATAACTCCAACTGTTTGTCCATCTCATAAATTTTTGTATCTAACTCTTGAATTGCAAGAGAGTTTTGCAGAGTTTTCATATCATACTCTGTTTTATATCCTGCCTCGTAGAGCTCTTTTGTATCACGCAGCAACTTTGCATAGAGTTTTTTGTTTTCATTTGAGAGTGCTATTTTTTTATCGACATTGGTAATATTATGCATTACCTGCTCAAAAAGCGCCTGCAGTTCTCTTTCTTTGTCTTTTTTGACTACTTTCGATTTTAGATAATCTACTTTTGCAGATTCTATATCACGAAAAGTATTGATATCCAGAGGTATATTCACACGCAGACCGTAATCATAGTAATTTATTTCATTAGAGCTGTCAAATAATTTTCCACCGGCATACATCTGCTGTCCACTGCTTTTACTCCAGTTATACCCTGCAGTAAAACTCACTTTCGGCAAATATTTTGCTATGCGAACATCTTTAGCATATCTATTTTTCTCTACTTCGACATCCCTCTTTTGAAGTACAATATTATGTTTAATAAAATCTTCTTGTGTAATAAATTCAAGATGTGGTATACGTGCTGTTTTATAATCCAGATCACTCAAAGTATGAAACTGTGTAATAAGCTTCTCTTTTGCCGTTTGAATATCATAGAGTGTTTGCGTAACAATGTTTTTTTGAATGATGGCATTATCTAAAAAGCCAGAATCCAAACGACCGCTGAGATACTCTTCCTGTTTTTGTTTTAAATTAATTTCTGAGTTTTTTATAAGCAGACTTTGCTTCTGTATCTTCAAAGATATCTGTTTTATCTGCATTAATAAAGCAACAGCATCTTTAATCATCTTACGTTTTGCTACATCGATGCTATAATTTCCATAGCGTCTGTTTGCATTGGCAAATTTAATACCATAGTAGATACCGCCACTTTGAAAGATCGGCTGATCCATCCTAATAGCAGCACTCTCATTTTGCTGCTCTTTGTCATAAGGCTTGGAACGAGAGAGTGAATAATTGATATTAATCGGTGCTATCCACGAATCACGCAGTTTTGAACTCTCTGCTTCATTTTTTTCATACTCATACCCAAAGGTATCTTGCTTGTATTTTGAGATATAGGCATCTAAAGTTGCGTTATTTTCATTAGCAAAGAGATTAGAGCCCAGAAACAGCAGCAGTGAGAGCTTGAAAGCCTTCATCAATTTCCTCTTTTGTAATTGTAAGCGGCGGTAAAAATCGTAGTGTATTTCTTCCGGCTTTAAGTACCATAACACCATGCTCACGCGCTTTGTCAATAATAGTTGCAAGCGTCTGTGCATCTTTGGTACGCAACCCGCACATCATACCAATACCGACCTTTTGTGTAAAAAGATCGCCATGCGCTTTATAAAAAGCTTCCAGTGCATTGTTAAAAAGCAGTGATGTTATCTCAAGATCGCCACTTACTTTTTTCTCATTTAAAATATCTACTACTTCACATACTGCCCGAGTGCTTAAATAGTTTCCACCAAAAGTGGATCCATGATCACCGGCACTAAGAACACTTTTAAGTGTTGTCATCACAATACCCACAGGTACACCACCGCCAACACCTTTTGCCAGCGTAATAATCTCCGGCTCAATTCCATACGCCTGACTTGCCGTAAATTCACCGACACGATAGCAACCCGTCTGTACTTCATCAACAATGAGCGGAATCTCTTTTTCTTTAAGCAGTTTTGCCAGAGCCTGCACTTTTTCTTTCTCCTGCGGCTCAACCCCGCCCTCACCTTGAATAAGCTCTATCATCACACCCGCAGTATGGTCATCCAAAAGTGGTTCTATTTCATCAATACCATCTGCATAGACAAAACCATCGGGGAAAGGTCCAAAGTAGTTGTGCATAGACTCCTGCCCTGTCGCTTTTACCGTTGTAATCGTTCGACCGTGAAAAGAGTGGTTGAGTGTAATGATTTTATAGCGTTTTATCTCGCCGTCACGCTCTCCATGCTTACGCGCTATCTTAATTGCACCCTCGTTTGCCTCCGCTCCTGAGTTTGCAAAAAAGCACTGCATATCATAGCCGCTCGCCTCTACGACCTTTTGCGCAGCAAGTGCCTGTGGCGCGATATAGTAGAGATTTGAGATATGTGTTATCTCTGAGATCTGCTTACACAGCGCCTCGGCAACTCTTTTATTTCCATGCCCGACAGAGACAACCCCGATACCGGAAGTAAAATCTATATATTTTTTTCCATCTGCATCATACAGTGTTGCATTTTCACCCTTTACAAACTCCACATCTGCTCGCGCGTATGTAGGTAGAACATATTTTTTATCTATTGCTTTAATATCCATATTTTCCTCATTTAATCAATTGTTAACTCTTTTTCTTTGGTATAAGTTTCAACTAAAAAATAATACCTATTAATGCGTTAAAACTACTTGAAGCACTTATGTTTAAACTTTTGTATGCAGCCACTCTTTTTTTGAGTAAATTCTCCAGTAAATCACTCCTTTTATCAAAGTCTCTAAATTCATAATCGCAAAAATAGCAACAACTCCAAAGCCCATTTTATAGGCAATATATGATGGAATGAGCCGGAAAATCCAGAGTGAAACAAGATTAACCTTAAGCGTTGTTTTTGTTGCTCCTGCTCCACGCAATGAAGCAGCATAAACAAACATAATAGCAAGCGGAATCTGGGCAAGTCCTACCAAAATAAGATACTTTGAGGCTACAGCAATCGTAAGTGCATCTTTAGTAAAAAAGTGTACCAGATACTCAGGAAAAAGTATCATAATTATTCCAACACTGCCCATAAATATATAGGCTATTCTACCACTTATAATGCCCATATTATATGCTTTATCAAAATCACGTGCCCCGATATTTTGTCCAACAAGTGCCATAGCTGCTATGGCAAAACCAAAGCCTGGCATAAAGGCAATACCTTCAACACGCAAACCAACCTGATACCCTGCAAGTTCTGCCGTACCATAAGCAGTAATAATAGAGACAAAAAAAAGGAAACTCAGACTTGAAATACCCCTGTCAATGGCAGCAGCATATCCAACTTTCAATACACGTTTAATATCTTTCAAACGAATAAGCGGCAAAAAATCCAATGTAGAATTCATCTTTTTGATAAGAATAAAATAAGCAATATTATTAAAAGTATAGGCAATAACTGTTGCAATCGCAGCGCCTTGAATACCTAAAGCAGGAAAACCAAGATGTCCAAAGATAAGTAGATAGTTCATTCCTGCATTAAATCCTGACGAAACAAGCTTTATATAGAGTGAACTTTTTGTATCACCTGCTGCCGAGAGTGCATTATAGAGCAGTGTATCAAGAAAAATCACAATTATTCCCAAAGAGATTACACGAAAATATATGCCACCCTCTTTCACAACATCCGGTGTTGCACCCATCCAAGCATAAAAATGATAAGCTCCAAAATAACCACTGATGCTGACAACTACACCTAAAGATATGGCAAGTAACACAAGAGAGAAAAGAAGTGCAGAAGCCCTCTTTTTTCTGCCTTGTCCAATAAATCGTGATATGAGCGCATTACCCCCGACAACAAAGAGTGTCATCAAAACATTGACTATCATCATAAACTGCATACTCATACCAACAGCAGCAAGCGCTGCCACGCTTACAGTCCCCACCATCAGCATATCGATGAGTACCTGTAAAATATCGACAAGGTGTTTGAGTGCGGCAGGAAAAGCGAGTGAAAGGACTTTTTTTGTGTCGTGTGAGATCATTTTTGAAAAAATTTTGCTACCTCTTGCATTGTTACTATAAGTTCTTCTTTTGTTGTGAATTCTAAAACCTTTTTATCCCGTTGATTCTCTCCTGGTGGGGTATAATCAAATACCAAAGCATAGTGCAGCAGTTTTACTTTGTCACCATAGAGTTCAAACCACTCCAAACTCATCTCAGCAACTTCCCCCTGCATATCTATAACAACCGCGCCATAAAGCCGTGTCAAATTCTCTAAACTAATTACTTCGTCATTAAATGTATATATCATCAGAACTCTTTCTTTTTTTAAAACATAAGAATAGCATAATTAATTTAAAGTTATTTATTAACTTGTCGATATTGTCATTAATAATTATATTGTAATAGAGGAGTAAGTCATGGATGGCATAGCAAATGTTGCAAGGCAGCAACAATCTCAAGTAAGTTCACAAGAGATTCAAGGAAAAGCAGAACAACAGATGCAGACAACACAGAAAGTCGCACAAACAAGAGCAAAGCAAGATAATGTTATCAAGCAGATGCAGGATGCTTCATCTACTTCAAAGGAAAAAATCAACTCTCAAAAAGATGTTGATGAATTGGTTAAAAAGCTCAATGAAGCGATGTCTCCGTTAAAAACAGACATTAAATTCGGCGTAGATCAAAATGATATTTTTTATGTTGCTGCTATTGATGTAAAAACACATAAAATTATTCGCAGATTTCCAGCGGAAGAAGCGCAGAATTTCTTACCAAAAATGCAGGAAGTAACAGGCATACTTTTTGATTCAAAAGGATAATTTTATGTTTTTAAAAGCATAAACCTACTCCTGCACATTATAGATCGATACTTTATATTTTCTTATCTTCTCTTTCATATTATCTTGTTATAAGCAAAACATCACATATTTTTCGATATAATCGCGTCAATTATTTTACAACTAAAAGGTTTTTTAAATGAAAAAGAGTGTTAAAAAAGTCGTATTAGCCTACTCTGGCGGACTTGATACGAGTGTTATCTTAAAATGGCTGCAAGATGAGTACAAATGTGAAGTTGTCACATTTACAGCGGATCTCGGACAAGGCGAAGAGCTTGAACCTGCTCGTAAAAAGGCACTTGAACTTGGTATTAAACCTGAAAATATCTTTATTGATGATCTGCGTGAAGAGTTTGTAAAAGATTTTGTCTTCCCAATGTTTCGAGCAAATGCGATTTATGAGGGAGAGTACCTCTTAGGGACATCTATTGCACGTCCACTCATCGCAAAACGTCAAGCTGAGATTGCAAAGATCACGGGTGCTGATGGTGTCAGCCATGGTGCTACAGGAAAAGGAAACGATCAGGTACGTTTTGAGATGGGCTATCTTGGACAGGATGCAACACTTACTATCATCGCTCCATGGCGTGAGTGGGACTTAAACTCTCGTGAGAAACTTTTAGCATACGCTGCACAGCATGGCATCCAGATTGAGAAAAAAGGAAAAAAATCTCCATACTCAATGGATGCAAACCTTCTACATATCTCTTATGAAGGCGGTATTTTAGAAGATCCTGCAGCAGAGCCGGAAGAGTCTATGTGGCTTTGGACAAACTCTCCAGAGAGCGCACCAAATGAGCCGGAATATATTGAAATCGGCTATAAAAACGGTGATCCTGTAACACTCAACGGCGAAGCTCTAAGCCCTGCAACTATGCTCAAAACACTAAATGAGCTTGGCGGCAAGCATGGTATTGGTCGTGTGGATATTGTTGAGAACCGTTTTGTCGGGATGAAAGCACGCGGTTGTTATGAAACGCCGGGTGGTACTATTATGCTCAAAGCACACCGTGCTATTGAGTCTATCACACTTGATCGTGAAGCTGCACACCTTAAAGATGAGATGATGCCACGCTATGCAAAACTTATCTACAACGGTTTTTGGTGGTCACCGGAGCGTGAGATGCTCCAAGCTGCGATTGACAAAACACAGGAGTTTGTAGAGGGAACAGTAAGACTTAAACTCTACAAAGGCAATGTAACGGTTGTTGGAAGAAGCTCTGATGTTTCACTTTTCAATCCTGAATATTCAACTTTTGAAGAGGATGAAGTCTATAATCAAAAAGATGCAGAAGGTTTTATCAAACTCAATGCACTACGCTTTATCATAGAGGGTAAAGCTCGTAAAAATAAAAAATAAAAGGCAGAAAATGAGTATGATTAAAATTGATATGAATTCACCTGAATTCATTGCTGAAATGGAAAAAACTGTAAAATTCACAGATAAGGTCTGTAATCAATTCGGTTGGGTTTATAACCCGCAAGAGGATGTAAACGAAGGTGTACAGATGGGTCTTGCCCGTAACAAGATGATGTACAAAAAACGCTTTTGCCCTTGTTTTATGGTTGATACTACAGGCGAAAAACCAAAATCTGTAGATGATAGAGTCTGCCCTTGTAAACCGGCAATAGAAAAAGAGATTCCAGAAGATGGTGTTTGTCACTGTGGTATCTTTTGTACTCCTGA
>FPHH01000161.1_pt1 | contig 20472 bp, 24 predicted proteins | sample 1057331 | NCBI WGS metagenome assembly FPHH01 (sample SAMEA4473311, study PRJEB15554) | hydrothermal vent metagenome | biome: marine basaltic hydrothermal vent biome; feature: marine hydrothermal vent; material: water | place: Pacific Ocean | collected 2011-06-14/2011-07-23 | depth 1155 m
CAATAAAAGCTTTCTCTGATTTTAGGTGCTCAGGTATCTGTTTCCCTTTCTCCCAAAAGAAACCGATTTTATTTGTTTCTTTTTGAAGCTGAACATAAATATCTTTATCTGTTATCTTTTTTACCTCTTTTAACCCTCTTTCTACACCCTCAAGCATTTTAGAATTATGTTTAAAATTTGTACCAAATTTTCTATTTAAATCTTCAAGTGAAAATGTTTGAAAAGTCCACCTACCACCTACTTCAGAACGATTTTGATTTTTATATCGCAGGTACATTTCCCATATAACTATTCCATATTTAGTACGAAATTTATTAGAAATATCTAAATCAATAATTGTATATTGCTCTTTTTGTTTTAGTGCTTCTATCAACATATCATCAAGTTTAAATTTAATAATATCTGAATATCCACTCTCTATATATGCACTTAAAAAAGAAACACTTAACCATTTTATGCCTTTACCTTTATAATTAAAGTTTCTAACTTCTATAGGATATTGAAGTATTTTAATTGCCTCTTTTACTCTTTCTCTATTTTTACCACTATTTGAAGTCATTCCAAGTGAACGAATTAAATCAGGAAAAGAAATTTCAAATTTAACTCCATTATCTTCATATAATTTATTTAAAACATTAACGAGTTTATTTGTTAAGACTTGTCTATCTGGTATATTACCATCTGTTAAAGCATTGTTTTTTTTAGTTAAAAATTTTGTATACATTCTTAAGCACCTTTTGACAAATATTTGAGAATTGTACTCTTATTGTACTTATTTGTCAATAACTGCAACCTAACAAAAGTATTACAAACTTAAGCACCATATGACAAATGAATATTACAAACTTAAGCACCATATGACAAAACTTAAGCACCATATGACAAATTTACACCTCACAAACTACTAAAAATAGGGCTGTATCGCTTACCGTAACTTGTAAAGATATTAGTTATAAGATCTAGAGAGAAAATAAATAGGAAATTTGAGTCCGTTTCACTCCATCAAACTTTCATTTATTTTGATGGAGTTCTGCGAACTCTAACTCTAAAAAGGTATCTTGATATAATCGACTAAGGTCGATTAATCGCTTACGCTCTTTTGTTGTTTAGGGAAGTAGATGAACAGAAGCAGAAAACAATCAAATTTTAAAGGATAATTGTATTTTCTTTGTAGCTACTCTTTGCAACACCTACACTCCAGTAGCGTTGATACTAAGAGATTAAAAGCTGGGGCGGAGCCATAACGCCTTACGGCTCTACCTGCGGTGCTATTTATAAGCCTAATGCACTTATGAAGCAAATATAAAAGTCTTATATTTTGCTGTTTATTGATTATTTCATTATAACGACTTAACAAACTATCTTATGTATGTATTTGTAATCTCTTCTCTTGAGTGTCCCATTGCTTCTGACACTTCTTGCTTGCTTTTTCCTGCTTCTAGTTCTTTTTGGGCGTAAGTGTGTCTAATTCCATGTGTTCCGTTGAATTTTTGTCCTGTTTTTTCTATTTCTCTTTTTAGTTGTCCATAGTATGTGTCTTCAGGAACTGTATATTTGCCTTCTACGGCGTTTTCTTTAATTTTCAATACAAGGGTAGGGGTAAGCTCTTTTTCGTTCCATTTCCCCCCTTTTTCTTGATATAAGAGTCTATTTCCTTGTATGTTTGAAATTTTAATGTGTATTGCTGCTTTTACTCGAAGACCATAATCTCTTTGGAGTTCAAATGCTGGTTGTGATTTCTCTGGGAGTTGTATTCGTTCTAGGTGTTTATATGCTCTTGTCTCTAGTTTATTTATTTTTAGTTCTTTTTTAAGTTCTTGTCGTAGTTCTTTAACTTCTTCTTTTGTGATATTTAGGTGTTCATGTACTTTATTTATTTCGGATAGGTAGTTTGAAGCAGTATTGTAGGTTATATTTTTATTTTTAATCCATTGATTTACTATCTCTTTATCTATTTTACTCATATCTTTTATGCCAAACTCTGCTTTAGCGTATTTTGCTAAGTTTGTAAGGTCATTTCGCGCGTTGTCGAGGCTTTTGTAACTGTGGAACTTATCAGAAACCTTATGCCCATTTTCAGATGTTAAGCCACTATTATTGCGACTCTCCAATTTACTCTGTCTAATGCCGTTATGGGCTTTTATTATGTTTGAAACTTGATAGTTTATTGAACCTGCTCTTGCCATGCCTCGCACCTTGATAATATTTTAGAAAATTTAGCAGCATAAGAGGTGCATTCAAATTTATCGAGATAGAGAATATATGAATAATTTGTGAAGTGTATCGAGAGATATTTTTTGCCATCTTTTTGAGTTATTTTCACGGCTGCTTTATTATTGATATTGTATTCTTTTTCTACATCGAGTTTTTTTGAGGAGAATGCCTTTAAAAGTTCTATGAGGTCGATAAAATCGAATAAATCATTAATTACTTGATAATATTTTTTGTCTTTCTTTTCTCGTAGAGACAAGCTATTAAATACAATAAATTCTCTTTTTTTAGGTACTTCTATGTAGCTGTCTGGTTTTTTTGAATTTGAATAGTTAAAAATAGGTTTCAAATAAGTTTCTTGTAATTCTTCCTGCATTTTTTTTGTATAAACTATAAAATCATTTATTTTAAACTTCATTTTTTATCTTCTTTTGTAGTTGTTTTGTTTTTCTTTCGATTATCGCATCTCTTTTTCTTATTTCGTCGATCAGTTTTTTATTTTCGATTTGCATTAAATAAAATCGGCTTTGAATGTTTTCCAAATTTTTAATAGGATCTTTGATTCTTTCAATTGTTTTTCGTGCAGTCATATTGATAAGTTCTTGTTCCTCGCTTATTAGATCTCTTAGCTCCTCTAAGTAGTTATTGAGTGAACCAGCAATTAAATTATTCATTGTTTTTTCAACTTCTGCTGAAACTATATTTTCTATCTTTTTATAATCAACAAACATTATTGTTCCTTAGTTTTTTTTAAAATTATTTTGGCGATTGTAGATTTTCCAAGTGTTGTTCCCTTGAATTTACTTCTTGGAATGTAGTGGCGATTGATTAGGTTTGTGATTTCACGAACGCTTTTTCCTTCGGAAGAAAGTTGCCAGATTTTGTCCTGGTAATAGAGCTGAGCTAGTCTTTTTGCTTGGTTGATAGGCAAGTTTTCCATGTCCATTAGTATAGCGAAGTTTTGTAAATGGTTATTGTCTGTTTAAATGACTTATTTTAGGGATATTTTTGTTCACGTTAGGTCGTTGTTTAGAACACGACCTGACGTGAATTTTGTCTTGAAAATTAGTGATTTTTATGCTATACTGTCATCATATTATTTATTTATTTTTCTGGTCTTTTGACTTATTATTACTTGGTTTCATCTGCCTAAAAGTTTGTGTGTTCCCATGTGGTTACATATAGTTGATTCTTAATTGAATCATAATCAAGAACTGCATTAAGAGATTAATTAACAATTTTTCGTTCGAGTTTTCCCTATGGTCTCGCGTAAGCTTATAGACCATAAGTTATGAGGAGTGATTTCCATAAATTTTGCTTAGTTATTTAACGGCTTAATTTAATAAATTGAAGTTTCGTAAAGCTTCGCATTCGTGCTAATTTTACAAAAAGTTATGCTTCTTTAAAAAGCTGTTTGTCTGCTTAACAAATTTATTTTTAGGAGAGTTTAGGTATAGTTATATATGAGTAAAATAGAAAAACTTGAAAAAGAATTGGATTTTTTAAAAGAGAAATATAGAGGTTATTTTTTAATCCTTTTAGGCTTATTAACTGGAGAGGCTACAATTATTTATGCCGTTGTTACTGGTGTTAAACCTCTTTATACTTTGATACTAGCTGTAGTTGGATTAATATTTCTTGCTATTCTTACAAATAAGATTACAAGCATAGAAGAAGAGATCTATGTAAAACTAAAAGAATTAGAGGAAGAGTAATGGAAGTATTAGGATTATTAGTTGCTGTGGCTGCTGTGTATATTGTTTGGAAAAACTTATTATCTACGTCGATACATAGGACTTAGTTTAGGAAATTCATTTATGGATGCAGGTACTATTGGAATTTTATTCGCTGCTGCTGTTGTATTTGTTGGTATGAGTTATGGAACTTACCAGATATTGAGTATTGGTGACGATTAATTTTTAATATTTAGTTTATTTCGTTTAACGAAGTAACACTATGATTTACATAACATTACTTCTTTTGAAAGTTTATATATCCAACTCCATACCAAACTAATCTACTTTTAGTCTATATTATTAGCTGGAATATTTTTTATATCACACTTTCCAAATCCTGTAAATAAAATTGTAACTTTTATATAATTCTGGTTAAGTGATTTATTGGTAGTTGTTCCCCAGATAATATCAGGTTTATTATCAGAATTTTCGTATAAAATTTCCATTGCGTCTGCAAGTTCTAACATTGGCATATCAGGATGAATTGTAAAATGGACTAAAAAACCTGCTACTTTATTGACTGAGTTAATATCTAAAGATGTGTTTTTTATTGCTAATTCTATTGCCTTTTTTGCTGCATCTTTACCTTCATATTCCGCACTACCAACAAATGCATCATTACCATGAGCCAGAATAGTTTTTACATCTTCAAAATCAAGATTTATATCAGAATCTCCCCTTGATACTACAATTTCAAGCATTCCCTTAATACCTTTCTTAATATCATTATTAAATTCTGTATCATCTATATATGAATATAGCTCATTTATGTCTATATCTATTTCATTTTCTGCTATTATAAATGGTTCCATTATTAACCTTTTCTTGTTTGTGAACTTTTTTTTTGATAACATTCTCATTATAAAATATCATTTGGGAGCTATTCTAAGTGGCTACTCAATCCATTAGAGCCCGACAGTTGTATACTTAGAAGTTTAATGAATCTGTTCGACAATTTTATGTCTGTTTCGCTTGTAAAATCAATTCATCAATAATAGTGTCAGCTTTTTCTTTTGAACTGATATCTGTAATATTTACTATATTGACAAATGCTTCTTTATACCATCCATCAAATCTATTGTTTGCTTTTTCATAATCCATTTCAACATTGATCCATTGATTATAAGAGATATTGTCTGGCTTATAGTTTTTCCAATCTCCAGTAAACTGTAAAATATCATCAACATAGCTCCACTCATCATCTTTTAAAAATTTAGCTTTTTTAATATTATTATCTATCAAAGAATAAACTCCAGATATACAAAGTAATGGGGTATTTTTATTAATATTCGTATCAAGATTATCAATAAAATCACTATATTCAACATCAGTTTTTTCATCATAGTTTATGCTTATTACAAATGTAAATCCAATAATTTTTTTCTTGTACTCACCATAGCAGTTTAAATAATACCAATTGTCATTTCCTTTTATCAACTCATCCCAATCACGATAGCCTTCTATTGTTGGTCTGATTTGTTTTTCATATTTTTTCCAATTTTTAAATGATGAAACACTATTTAATTTTTCACTCATTAAATTAAAAACTGTTCTTATATCGCTATTTATCAATCTAAAAGCATTGACTATATCTGTAATATCCTTTTTTTCGCTAGTTTTCATAAAATCCTCCAATTTTTGTATTTATATTTTTATATTCAGTTCTATATTTAAACCCATACCAATATATAAAACCTTTAAACTCAAGATACTCTACAAGTTTAGCTATTATATTTCCTTCTATGCCCACTATATTCTCAAGTTTATTAAAATACTCACTAAAATTGTTCCAATGTATGTGATAAATTTTATCTATAACATTATTACTACTATTTTGCTTATTATTTTGAATGACTTTTAAACTTTGATAATCTTGCGTTAAATAAATAATAAAATCACTTTTTTTATTATTTATCTCAATATTAAGATATTTTTCTAATTGACCATGCTCTTGTTGTTCATCATTCTGGTCTTCTGACATTTCTTTTTTACAATTATGTTCATGACTGAAATATTTGACCTCTATTACAAAAAAAGTATCATCATCAAGAGTTACAATAATATCAGGTTCACCAATCTGTTTAATATTTTTCCATAGCTCAATATTTTTTATCTTTTTACCTTGTAATTTCTCTTTAATAAGATTAATATGAACATTTTTAGCGTTGGACAATATTTCTAATAAATATTTATTATCTATTAAATCTAATAATCCAAATACATTGGAAGTCAAAATATCTTCCCAAGTTTCCAATTTTGGGATTTTATTATGCATCTCAGCTTCTATCATTTTTCATTCCTTTGCTTTAAGTAATCTTTCAAATCTGCATCAATTATCTCACCAATCCAAGACGGTTCTAATACCCTTAAATGAGGTAGCCAATACTTGACAAGGGGTATAATCTCCATCTTATCCGTAATTGTAACGCTAAACTCCATCGTGCCATCTTGGTTCAGACTCTCTATGCTTTGCGTTGGTAATACTCTGCGTTTGAAATATTTTGTTGCAACTGCATCAGCATAGATTTTAACTTTAAATGGCTCAACATCCGACTTAAACCAAATATTGATAGAGTTTTTTAACAACTCCTCTATATCTTCTTCAACAGCAAAAGTTTTGGAACTCTTTTTGATATTTGAGAGGGTTTTGAGATAAAACTTCTCTACAAAGTTATTTCTCATAGCTATCAAATACCAAAAACCCTCATAGTTTACTATTTTTAGGGGTTGTAAGTTTGCCCTAAAAACTCCCTCTCTATCATTTTCATAACTACATTCTAATTCGGTTTTGCTTTTTATCGCTTTTTCAATGATTTGAATTTTGTTAGCTTGATCGCTAATATCTTCAAAGTTAAGTTTTGTGTAAAATGGATTAATATCTTCATTTTTAATTTTAGAAAGTAACTTGTTAGCGGTGATTGAGAACTTTCCACCAATATTTTCTGTCATCTTTTCTATAATTTCCAACACAAGCTGCTCTTCTAAAGATTTTGTTTTTTCTATACAAAACCCCTCCTGCATTTTCCATTTACGTTTATCTTGGTATATAGGAAAAGCGCTCAATCTTTCGTTAAAATCTCTTTGTAATGTTTTTGTACTTACATTAAATTCTTGGGCAAGTTCTTTCACAGACAAAGCCTCACCATCATTTAATTTCGCCAGTATGATAGTAAGCCGTGTTAAGATTTTATCATAATCGTGTTTATATGCCATAGCAGCATCCCTTTTCTATACATTTCATAAACTTATTTTTGATTCATATTCATATTGTATCTTAACATCAAAATAAACACTATCTATTTTAAATATGTCTTCCCAACTTAAACCTTGATGATCATAAAGTGAATGGAGTAACCAACAATGTTTTTGAACATTTAAAGATTCTTGTTTTTGAAATACAGATGTTGTATTATGGTCATTTCCATCATTGATTCCATGCCATTTATCATCTCTAAGCAGAATAGGTTTTATAGCTTCACTCCAATCTGCTAAAAGATATTCAGAATCTTCTTCATCGCTTTTTTTAACATAAGTATCTCCATAGAAAAGATAATATACTTCCATTTCATAATCTAAAATACCATCTTCTTTTTTTAATATTTTTTGTATGGCAGATTGATGATGTTTCAGACATATATCATATATATATTTTTCAATTGCTATCAATTTGTTATTTAATCTGTTTAACTGTTCTATCTCTACTTTGTTTAGTTTTTTCATGACCAGATTTTATATCAAAAGATCGACAGCTTTATGTCCAGTTCTTGAATGAAATTGAATTAACAGATGTAAAAAAAGCATATATAAAATATAAAATTGAAATCTTCACAAAATTTATTTTTTAAAATTAATAAATCTCTTAAGTTTTGAGAATGATTAACATAATGACCGTTCTTATGATTCTCTACTTAAAGTAACGCTCTACAAGGGCTTTTTAGTGTTGCGTAGTAGTTTAGCACTGCTACTTTAAGCTCCAGAAGCTTAAATAAGTGCATCTTTTACGATTTGACTTAAGAAAAGTAGTAGTTTTAGAAGATTTTGCAGCGAAACTTAATTGAGTTTTTCAAAAAATAAATTTCTTTATTGTTACAATAAGTTACTTTAATAACAACATAATAATGAAATCAGAAGTCGCTAACGTCTTCTGTAAGAGAGTGCCTCTAGCAGGTGCTCTTTTTCGATCTGCTCACTCTCTGCCAAATCGGCAATAGTTCGTGCAACTTTTTGTACCTTTTTAATGCTCCTAAAAGAGAGTCGAAATCGCTCTACTGCCATGGCAAGCTTATCACTTGCAGTTTGTGTCATTACACAATACTCTGCTATCTCTTCATCGCTCATCTTAGCGTTAAAATTTTTCTGTTTGCGTTTTTGCCGAAAGATATTTGCGCCAACAACCAGTTTGTGCATCTCTTTTGAAGATATACTCGGCGTATCATCAACAGAGACATTTTGCATAACGACATTGAGATCAATCCTATCTAAAAAAGGCTCAGAGAGTCTGTTTTTGTATTTTTGAATCTCTAGCTCATTGCATCTGCACTCTTTATGCTCATCTAAAAGATTGCCGCATGGGCATGGATTCATCGCACCCACAAAGAGGAAATTTGCAGGGTACTCTACCTTTGCATTAACTCGGGAGATATGGATCTTATTATCTTGCATCGGCTCACGTAAGGACTCCAATACCGTTTTGGAAAAGTAAGGCAATTCATCAAAAAACAAAATACCATTATGTGCCAATCCAACTTCGCCGATGCGTGCTCTGTGACTGCCGCCGCCAAATATAGATGCCAAGGTGGAAGAATGATGCGGGCTTTTAAAAGGGCGATGCGGTTTGAAATCGGGCTCTTTATTCTGCAGAACCTGTAGCTTTGCGCTCTCAAGTATCTCACGCATCTGCATTGGCGGCAGAATGTAGCGTAGACGCGTAGCGATCATACTCTTGCCACATCCGGGGCTGCCTTCAAGTAAAATATTATGAAATCCTGCCGCGGCTATAAGTGCGGCTCTTTTGGCAACTTCTTGCCCTTTTACATCTAAAAAATCTTCTGTATACTCTTTTACATAGTAATACTTCTCATTACTGAGTTCATAAAAAGGAAACTCTATAGCACTACTGAGTTGTGAGCAGTGTGCGTTTTGCTGATCTTTTAAAATTGCAACTGCCTCCATTAAAGAATCTACGCCATAAAATTCAATATTCGGAATTTTTGCAAGTTTTTGCAGTGATTCTTTTGGCACTATAGCTTTACTAATAACACCCTGATCTGCCAAAGAGAGTATAAGCGGATAGAGTTGTACATTCTCTTTTACATCGCCTGCAAGACCAAGTTCACCAAAGACAAACCACTCATCATATTCATCTACACTCTCATTAAGTAAAATTAACAATGCAATACTTAGATCAAAATGAGATCCTGACTTTAAAAGTTCACTGGGAGAGAGATTGAGTGTAATACGCTTTGGAGGGAAGGAAAAATCATTACTCAAAAGAGCTGATTTTACCCGCTCTTTTGCCTCTGAAATAGCAGTTGAGACCATACCGACGATAGAAAAAGAAGGTAATCCCTTGGTTAATGTCGCTTCAACTGTAACAACTCTAGCCTCTATACCTTCATTTGTGGCACATTTTATCTTCTTCATATAATAACCTCTACTTTACTGCTGTTATCATACTCTTTTTGTAAATTTTTGCGTGAAGATATGACAATATGTCATATTATTTGGTTCTTTTACGCTCTTTTTGTAGTTTTTTATACTCTTTTTCAAACTTTTTACGACGAGCATAAGAGAGATGATCAATAAATAAAATGCCCTCAAGATGATCAATTTCATGCTGAATTGCAATTGCCAAAAGACCGTCTGCTTTAAGTGTTTTTCTGTTGCCTTCTCTATCTTGATAATTAACTGTGACTTGCTCATACCTTTTGACATCTTCATAAAATTGCGGTACTGATAAACAACCTTCTTGATAAGTAGTCTCTCCGCCTTTTTGAACAAGAACAGGATTGATAATTTCTAATAAGTCTTCTGGATGTTGTTCGCCCTCTTCATCTGGAAGATTAATAATGAGGGCACGAATGGGATGTTCTACCTGTATAGCTGCTAAGCCTATACCGTTTGTTTCTATCATAAAAGGATACATAGCATCTAAAAGTTTATGAAGATTTTCATCAAAAGTCGTTACCTCTTTTGATTTTTGACGCAATCGTTTATCTGGGTATTCAACAATATTTAATTTCATTGCCTCTTTTTTCCTATTTTCTCAGTGAAACTGCATAGTCTGAGTTTTTTAATTCATACGCTTTTTCAATCCCATCAAGAGCACTCACTACAATCTCTTCCACAGAAAAATCTGGGTCAATATCTGTTACACCTATGGAAATCTTAAGCTGTATCTCACGATCTCCAAGAAAAAAGTTTGAGTTGGCAACCAAATCACAGAGACGTTCACTTGCCTTTTTCGCACTTTCTATATCTGTATGTTTAAGAAGCATTGCAAAAACACCATTACCGTAATGTGCAACAATATCACTTCGTCGCGAAGTTTTTAATAATAGTCTTGCAATTGTTCTTACCATTAAAAGAGTAGCTTTTTCATTTTTAACACTCTCTTTAAGCTCACGAGAAAGTTCGATCATTATAAGAGAACTTTTATGATGAAACTCTTTAATAAGCTCTTTCTCCTGTTTTATCTTTGTAAGAAGGTAACGCTTATTGTAAACACCAAATTGGTTGTCAAAAATTGTCTCATTCTCTACATTTTTCACTATTTTTGCTGTATCATCATAGATAGTACGCATCTGTGTGCTTTGTGTTTTCACAATAGAATTGAGCTTTGCGACATCTTTTGTTAATGTGGAAATAACAGCAAGTGCATCTTTGGTTTCCGGTTTGCTTTCAAGCTCTTTTTTTCTTTTTTCCAAAATCTTTGTCATCAAAGCCATATTTTTATAAAGATTTGCTGTTACACCTAACATACTCTTAATCGAACTAAATCCTTCTTTCAAACTATGTTCAAGATTAATCGTATTTTCGTTGTCATTGTTCTCTTCAAGTTCTAAAATAGAGTGTATCTGCTTACGAAGATTTTCACTCTTCTCTTCAAGAATTCTATCAAAATATAATGAGAAATTATTTGGTGTTGGTGGTAAATTATCAGCAATAAGTGCATTTAAAACCTCTTTAGCATAAATTTCAATACCGCTTGAGGAATTATCTATATCAAAGGCACTAACAGCAGGGGTATTTACTTCAGAGGTCACTTCAGAACTTGTATCATCAATATTTCTACGACTTTTTTTTCGTGGTGTACCTGCCATTGCCAATCTCCTCCTCCCTACTCTTTCTCACTTTTTATAAGTACTTCATCAATCATTCCATACTCTTTTGCTTCAGCTGCACTCATAAAGTTATCACGATCAGTATCTGCTTCAATAGTTTCGATATTTTGTCCAGTATTACTAGCAAGAATGCTGTTAAGCTCTTTTTTCATACGAAGGATCTCTTCTGCTTGAATGGCAATGTCTGTTGCCTGTCCCTGTGCGCCACCGAGTGGTTGATGAATCATAATTCTCGCATGCGGCAGGGCATATCGCTTCCCTTTTTCTCCACTAGAGAGCAAAAAAGCACCCATAGATGCCGCTTGTCCTATACAGATCGTTGCAACATTTGGACGAATATAGTTCATCGTATCATAAATTGCCATTCCTGCAGTAACAACACCACCCGGAGAGTTGATGTAAAAGTAGATATCTTTTTCAGGATCTTCTGCTTCAAGGAATAAAAACTGTGCGACAATAGTTGAAGCGACAGCATCATTCACTTCCCCGCTGAGCATAACGATTCTATCTTTTAAAAGACGAGAATAGATATCGTAAGAGCGCTCACCGCGCCCTGTTTTTTCAACTACATAAGGAATATAGCTCATATTACTCTTCTATTTTTTTGTTTAAAAGTGTAGTAAGCACTCTATCTTCTACCATTGACATCTGAATTGCCGGAAGATAGCCTGCGTCTTTATAGCTCTCATACGCTTTTTGTGGATCTTGACCCATTTGCATCGCTTCAAAGTAGATAGTCTGCATAACCTCTTGCTCTTCTACTTTTACACCGAGTTTTTGTGCAAGTGCGTCAATGATAAATGTCGCTTTTACACTTTTTTGTGCATCTTCACGGAAAGTCTCACGCAGCTCTTTAAGTTTTTCAGGGTTCTCACGCAGTTCTTTAATCTCATCTTCACTCATCTCTGAAGCTTTTTTGTTAACTGCCATATCGATCTCTTGCTCTACAACAAACTCTGGAAGATCAAAGTCGATTTTTTCAACCATTGTCTCTAAAAGTTTTGGTTTTAGCTCTTCATTGTAAAGTTTCGCAAGTTTTTCCTGCTCGATCGCTTTTTTTACTTCTGTTTTTAACTCATCAAGTGTTGCATCCTCTTTTTGTAAAAGTTTTTGCGCAAGTTCATCGTTTACTTCCACTTCATCTTTTACTTTAACACCGTTAACTTTTACTTTGAACATTGCCTCTTTACCGGCTAAGTCCTTGCTTCCGTAATTTTCAGGGAAAGTAACGTTAATCTCTACCTCTTCATCACGTTTTACACCGATAAGCTGATCTTCAAAACCTGGAATGAACTGACCTGAACCTAAAAGAAGCTCAAAACCTTCACCTTTTCCACCCTCAAATACTACACCGTCAATGAAACCCTCGAAGTCGATAACAGCAGTATCGCCCTCTTTCATTTTACGGTTACGTTTAATGTCAACTAAAGGTGCTTGTCCTTCAGCGATCTCTTTGATTCTTGCATCTACCTCTTCATCACTTACTTCAGGCTTCGTAAAATCAGGTACTAAACTCTCAACATCATCAAGATTGATCTCAGGACGCATTGCAACTTTTACAGCTACTTCGATTTTATCGTCACTTTTGTCAAATTTAGAGATCGTAGGCTCGCCGATCAAAGATTCGTTAGCGATATTTAATTCATCAAGACCCTTTGAGAGCACCTCACGCAATGCTTCTGCTTCTGCATCTTCAACAAGTTTTTGTCCATACTGTTTTTTAATGATTGCAACAGGAACTTTTCCTTTTCTAAACCCTTGAATATTTGCAGTTTTGCTTAATTGTTTAGCAATTTTCTCTACATTTGCATTTACCTCATCCATAGAGATTGTTGCTTCGATTTCAGCATTTGCGCCGTTAATTTTGTTTGCTTTGATTTCCATCAATTTCCTTCGCACTATATTATTTTGAGCAATTATACCAAAAATGTACTAACTTTTGCATAACCGCGGTTTAACCCAAATAATTCCATAACATTCCCCACACCTCCAAATTCATAAAAAACTCATTTTTTTTGAATCCAAAAGCACCTTTATAGGCTATAAAACCATACTTCACATATTTTTTTCTCCATTTGTATTGAATTTTGCAATTTTTGTGCAAGATTCATAGTTTTTAGAGATGCCTCTCCTATTTGAATAAATCTCAGTATCTCTTTTCTTGACTTTTTTAGGTTTATCTTTGTTGTCATTCTAAACTCTCTTCATAAGCTCTCTGCCGTATTGTTTGAAGTAGTTTTACAAATTTTTCATTCACTTTAAGTATCGTCTCTCTTGCATGAGAAATGACTTTACCAGCGATGTTGTAAAGCTTATATCTGATTGTTTTTACTGTATGTTTTTGTAAATTTGTATCTAAGATTTGTTTGAAAAGTAAAAAAAGATTGTAAGACAGAGTACCAATATAAAAATAAAAAGCATTTGCCCCTAAGTTCGAACTTGGAAGATAGCTCATATTGAAACCATTTTTGAGTTCTTTGATTTTGTTCTCACTTGTTTCACCTCTTTGGCGGTGAAGTTTGATTATCTCTGATGGAGTAAGATCATTGTCGTTTGTAGCGATGCAATAGTAAATCTCATCTTGATGCTGCATCATCACTTCATCACTGATATACTCCTCTAATGTTGGCAGTGTTGGTGTTATATCTTTTTTGATTACAATCATTCTAAATGCATTATTTGTATCTTGCATTGTATGAGTAAACTCTGCAATTTTTTCTCTTTTTGAGAAAGTCTGCCACTCTTCATCTTTAATGCTTTTGATAGATTCAAATACATTTGTGTTCTTTTTAGCTGTAACAGTGAAGAGTATATTTTTCTCTTCACAGTAGTTGAAAATGTCAGCTTGATACGATGCACTATCAGCTCTGAATCTATCAAATTTTTTTCCAAGTGGAAGTTGTAGTGCACACTGTTTTATAAACTCTAGGTTCTTTGAAGCAGGTGACTCATTACCCTCTCTAAAATCCACATCAACTACCCAACCATTGTTGATGTGCCCTACCATAGGCATATATCCTGGTGCATCTTTATATGACCACTTTGCTGTATTTTTATGTGCTTCAATAAATGTTGCGTCTATATCAAGAATTAGTTCTTCATGCTTAATACTTTTTAGAAATCGTTTGAGAAATTTCTTGTTTATTTTTCGCATACCATCTTCACCATTAATTCCATGCTTAACGAGGTATTTAGAGATGGCATTTGATGTAGGAATATTCTCTATCTTTAAAAGTGTTGTGAGTGCTTTATCTACTTTTATCTCTCTTATATCATCTAAAAATCTTCCACCACTGTGAAGCATTAAAATGAGAGGATAGATAAACTCAAATGCAGAGTAGCCGTTGTTGCGTTTAGCTTTTGGTAAATTGGTATTGCAAAGCTCTTGGAGGTTCATCCCCTTAAGGTATTCCCCTAATATTGCTACACCCGTTCTTGGTGTTAATTTTTCGTTTGTGGATTCCAGTTTAAAGTTTAAGAGTGTTTGTGTCATAATTCAACCGTTATAATTGAAAAAGTCGCACCCGATAGGTGAAAGTTTTAGGTGTGTCTTTTTCGCTTGAAGATACCTAATTATAGAGCAATCAAACTTGTTGTCTAATTTGGTATGGAATTATTGAGGATATTGAATTGTACTAAATTTACTAGATTGTCAATCAGTTACTGTAAAATCTGCCCTCTAAAGAAAAACTGTCTATCAGATAGAACACCAAATAAACAGATGTATATGATGATGTGAACTGGTACGAGATTGTACAAAATTTAAAAGAGGAAGAGGCGGCATAATGACAAAAAGATACTTTGACCTACTCGAAGAGCTTGACGACTTCATTGCATGTAAAATAGATGAGCTTGAAGATGAGCTACAAAATCAGCTAGATGATGAAGATGTAGAGAATGGTAACGATTTTATAGAAGAGTTGGAACACATACGGGGGATTATCAATGAGTAAACGAAAGCTTGCCTGTAAGGGTAGGCTATGGCATTTTTGCGTGAGATGGTTGATAGATGGTCTTTTGCAGCTTTCACATGAAACTATATACAGATTTATCTACAAACGAATAAAAAATGGTGAGAAGCTACAACAATACCTCAGACACAAACATCGTAAATATAAAAGCAGAAAAGGTATATATGAATATAGAGGGAAAATTCCAAAAGCAAGATCTATTCATGAACGCTCTTTTGCAGTTGAGAATAAAGAGAGAATTGGTGATTTTGAAGCAGATACAATCATTGGTAAAAACCACAAAGAAGCAATTGTTACTTTAATTGACAGGCATTCCAAATTTACACTAATGCAAAAAGTAGCCTCCAAAGAAGCATTTGATGTAAGTCGTGCAATTTTACAGCTTTTAAAACCTCTGAAAAATATTGTAAAGACCATTACAAGTGACAATGGTAAAGAGTTTGCATACCATCAAGAGATTGAAAGAAAACTCAATATCCTCTTTTATTTCGCAGAGCCTTATAAATCTTGGCAAAGAGGTTTAAATGAACATACGAATGGTTTAATACGGGAATATATACCAAAGAAAAGTAAGTTTATCGACTACTCTCATAAACAAATTACAGCTATACAAGACAAACTCAATCACAGACCTAGAAAAGTATTGGGATATAAAACACCATATGAAGTTTTCTTTGGTAAAATTGCAGAGTGGATTGATGACTCGAAACTACAGTATAAAAATCAGATTGTCGCACTTGATTGTTGAATAGGCGTAAAAAATGCTTTGAAGTTCGTTATTTAGGGGGTTTAATATGGTGCGCCCGACATGATTCGAACATGTGACCGCTGGTACCGCAAACCAGTGCTCTATCCAGCTGAGCTACGAGCGCACACCATTTCTCTTAATTAAGAGGATGAAATTATATCACCTTAACCTTATAATATTATAAAACACAATTCTCGTCCTCTAACTTTTTTAAAAGTTTTTTGGTCTGTTGATCTTGAACATAAAGTTCATGGTTTTTTCGAACATAAGCTTGTAAAAGAGCTTTGAGGTCATTGTTACCTTCCATATTAAAATCTTTTTGCATTTGCTTCTCTAAAAAACGTGCAAATTCCTCCTCCACATCAACATCAAATCTTCGACCTCCTATATGTAAACCTATTTTCATACTTACCTACACTTAACCCAATATGTTTTCGATTTTATTGACAATCTCTTCTATTTCAATATCTTTTTTACTGTTCTCTTGTATTAATTTTTCTATCTCTGCATCTTTTATTTCACTCTTTGCTTTTATGCTCACAAGTTCATTTCGCAACAGTTCGTTCTCATCTTTTAAGTTTATACATTTTTGAAGTATTTGGTCAATTTTTTCATTGAGTTTTTCTAAAATTGTTTGATTTTCCATATTTTATTATATCCTTATATTTATTCATAAATTTACTACTTACAATTTTAACATAATTAAAGAACATACAAAATATATTATCTCAAATTTGCTATAATCAAAAAAGTTAAAAATAAATAACTTTATAAAGGCATTAAAATCACTATGGCTACGAAAACAGATTATGAACTCCATGAAGATACTTCGTTAAAATTCCCTAAAAAGTACAAAGTTTATCTTCTTAATGACGATTATACTTCTATGGATTTTGTGGTTGACATTCTTATGAGCATTTTTCACAAGAGTTACGAACAGGCAGAAGCCATCATGCTCGAAGTACACAAACATGAGCGTGGTCTTTGCGGTGTCTATACCCATGAAATAGCAGAAACAAAAGTTATGCAGGTAACAAGACGAGCAAAAGAGAGTGGCTTTCCTTTAAAAGCCACTATGGAAGAGGAGTAAAAAGCATGATTAGTCCCTCACTCAATGATATTTTTCAAAAATCAATACTCTTTGCCAAGCAACTTCACCATGAATATCTTACCATTGAACATGTTTTCTACCTGTTGCTGAGCTCCAATGAGGGTGCAGCCATCATCGAAGCTTGTGGCGGTGATACACAAAAGATGAAAGATGAATTGGCTGCTTACATCAAAGCAAATATAGAGACACTGCCACAAAATATAGAACAAGACCCTTATGAGAGTGTTGCTCTCTCACGTCTTATAGATAATATGGTGCGTCACATTCAGTCTGCCGGACAAACAAATGCCGATGTAGGCGATCTACTGGCTGCTCTGTACGAAGAGGAGCACACCTTTGCCTATATGCTATTAAATGAACAGCAAATCTCTCGTCTTGACATCTTAGAGGTTATTTCTCATAGTGATGTTCAAAAAAGCTCAAACGAAAAAGAGACCAATCTCGATAAATATGCTATAAACCTTTTACAAAAAGCACGAGAAGGCAAGATAGATCCCGTTATAGGCAGAGATAAAGAGATAAAACGTGTCACACAAATACTCTGTAGAAGAAAAAAGAACAATCCTATTTTAGTAGGCGAACCGGGTGTTGGAAAAACAGCTATCGCAGAGGGCTTGGCCCTGCGTATTGTGGCGCAAGATGTTCCAGAGATTATTCAAGACTCTGAACTCTATGCGCTTGATTTAGGAGCACTGCTCGCAGGTACAAAGTATCGAGGCGACTTTGAAAAAAGACTCAAAGGAGTGATGGATGAGATCAAACTCATTCCAAATGCTATTTTATTTATTGATGAGATCCATACACTTATAGGAGCAGGAAGCACAAGCGGCTCGATGGATGCAGCAAATCAGCTTAAACCTGCACTCGCTTCGGGTGAAATCAAGTGCATGGGAGCCACAACTTTTTCAGAATATCGCAACGGATTTGAAAAAGACAAAGCACTCAGCAGAAGATTTTCCAAAGTTGATATCAATGAACCTTCCAATGAAACAAGCTATAAGATTCTTAAAGGACTGCAGAAAAAGTATGAAAAACATCATGGTGTAAAATACACAAATAAAGCACTCCATACTGCCGTTGACCTTTCAAAAAGATATATTACAGACAGATTTTTACCCGATAAAGCAATAGATCTCATAGATGAGACTGCCGCATCTTTTCATCTCAAAAAAAATAAACGCATCAAGGTCAGTGCAAATGATATTCAAAAGACAATCGCTTCCATTGTTGGTATCTCAAACAGAAAAATGAACAATGATGAGACAGAAGCACTCAAAAATCTCAAAAAGGATTTACAGGCACGTGTTATCGGTCAAGACCAAGCAGTTGAAGCAGTTGCACAGGCGATCAAAATATCTAAAGCCGGTCTCACGCCACAAAACAAGCCGATTGCCTCATTTCTATTCTCCGGTCCTACCGGTGTTGGAAAGACAGAACTTGCTATTGCTCTGAGTGACACTCTTGGTATTCATTTTGAAAAATTCGATATGAGTGAGTACATGGAAAAACACGCACTCTCTCGACTAGTTGGTGCACCTCCTGGATATGTAGGGTTTGAACAGGGTGGATTGCTCACAGAAGCTATTAAAAAACATCCTTATACAGTTCTTCTGCTTGATGAGATAGAAAAAGCACACCCTGATCTTGTAAATATCCTGCTGCAGATTATGGATAGCGCAACACTTACTGATAACAACGGATATAAAGCGGATTTTCAAAATGTCATCTTAATTCTCACCTCAAATATAGGAGCAAGTGCCCGTAATGTCATGGGATTCAATAAAGATGAATCCCTCGCAGCCAATGAAGAGTTGAAATCATTTTTTACACCGGAATTTAGAAATAGACTTGATGCCATCGTTGACTTTAAACAATTAAATCATGGCACAGTAAAAGGCATTGTTTATAAATTCATTAATGAACTCAACTCAGAACTTAAAACAAAAAAAATTACTGTTTATCTCAATGATGAAAGTGCCGAATTCATTGCAAACACGGCTTACTCAAAAGAGATGGGCGCACGTCCGATAAAACGCTACATCCAAGACAATATTACTAAGAAGTTGAGTGATGAGATTCTTTTTGGGAAACTAAAAAATGGCGGTAATGTAGAGGTAAATGTCATTGACGGCAAACTCGCATTAGATTTTCAAGAGCTAGAACGTGTACCTGCCACAGCTGAGTAAATACTCTCTTGACTTTCCTGACCCACGTGATGCCAATGAAGACGGTATCGTAGCGTGGGGAGGAGATCTCAATCCATCAAGACTTATTCGTGCTTATCAAAATGGTATCTTTCCTTGGTATTCCCATCAAGACCCTATACTATGGTGGTCAACAGATCCAAGACTCATTATGGAACTTGATGACTTCAAGCTTTCCAAATCTCTTAAAAAAAGTATGAAAAAATTCAGTTATGCTTTTGATAAAAACTTCGCGCAGGTTATGCATAACTGCGCAACTATACCAAGAAAAGGACAGCAAGGTTCCTGGATAAATGATGAACTAATAGAGTCATTTCAAACACTGCATGGAATGGGTATAGCACATAGTGTAGAGAGTTATAACAACAAAGGAGAGTTAGTCGGAGGACTTTATGGATTGGTCGTAGGCAGAGTATTTTGTGGAGAGTCAATGTTTGCATACACTAGCAACGCTTCAAAAGCGGCTTACGCAATTTTAGTCAGACATTTAAAACATTGGGGATATGATTTTATCGATTGTCAAGTTCCAACAAAACATCTTTTAAGCCTAGGTGCAAAAGAGGTAGCAAGGGATTACTTTTTAATGCGCTTACACAATGTCAATATGGACAAAATTGAACATAATTGGGAAATAGATAATTCATTATTTTTTTAGTAAAATTGCAGAGTGGATTGATGACTCGAAACTACAGTATAAAAATCAGATTTTCACACTTGATTGTTGAATAGAAGAAAAAAATTGATCGAACTAGGCAGCGACCTACATTCCCACAAGTGAAACCTGCAGTATTATCAGCGATGTGAGGCTTAGCTTCTGGGTTCGGAATGGGACCAGGCGTTTCCCTCTCTCTATAGCCACCTAGACAAGATCAAGTCTAAATTCATAATTGAATGAACTTAGAGTTGATCTTGAAGGATCAAAGAGTTGAAGTAACTCATTAAAGTATAATTGTTTCTGCGGCTAAACCGCGATACCCCCATTGCTAAAGCATAAGTGGGGTAAAAGTCAACGTTTAAATAACATAAAAATGTTTCTTACCTATTCGTGTTTAAATACACTAAATAAGGTAGTGAAGCAATTGCGTTCAATAAAGAACTAACGTGTGTAAAACATCATAATGACATTCTAAACATGTTTTATAAAAAAG
>FPHH01000156.1_pt1 | contig 20303 bp, 18 predicted proteins | sample 1057331 | NCBI WGS metagenome assembly FPHH01 (sample SAMEA4473311, study PRJEB15554) | hydrothermal vent metagenome | biome: marine basaltic hydrothermal vent biome; feature: marine hydrothermal vent; material: water | place: Pacific Ocean | collected 2011-06-14/2011-07-23 | depth 1155 m
TTTCCATTACCACAGCCAATATCCAAAGCTCTTTTTCGGTTATCTTTAGTAGTATATTTTTCAATAAATCCAATTAGCTCTTTTTTCTCTAACAGAAACCGATACCGATTGATCTCTCTATCATCACTGATATATCCACCATCATCTATATCGTGATAGGCTTGATTCCAAAAGGAGTTGATTTTATTATCTCTATTTTGCGACATTAGATTCCATCATTTTTATTTGAGTCTCATACTGCTCTTTTAAATACTCTTGAATTACTACAATCTCCTCATCAATTTCATTAATATATCCCCTATCTAAAGCCATCTCATCTAAAAGAGAAATATTCTCTAACAAATGTGATATATCTCGCTTCTCCCCTTTCCTGAGTTCTAATAATGCAATAGGAAAATCTTCTTTTCTAAAAGGAAAAAAATGTCTAGTAGTTCTAGGTGGATATAAATTTTCATGAATTGCTCTTTGACGAACCTCTGCTTTAGAGATTGTAAAATTCTCATCTTTAATAAAACGATGTTTTAGATGTTTTCCCACAAAAATAGCCTCATCATCATAATCAACCAAAATTACAGGTGCATATTCATAACCTTCACCATAGAGATAGGCATAACGATGTGAACCATCTAAAACAATCATATTTTTTCTATCCACTATCAACGGTTTTTTTACAATTTTATCTCTTTCTATCATCTCCTCTATATTTCTTAAATGAGAAGGGAGTATAAGCTCTAATGGTTTTAAAGTTGCTATTTTAACTAATTCCATCTTTAAATTTATATTGGGGTTTTTCAGTGAAAGCATCTTTGAGCCTAACATGCTCTCTCTAATTTCTGTAGCAGAGTAACCAATCCCCTCTGTTCGTGCTACAAACTCCGTTTTGTAACGAGAAGAAAGCTTGTCCAAAACTTTATGGTTTCCTGACAACACTACATCTATATCATTAGGAAGTTTAGCTGTACCTTGCTCAACAATACCATGAATAATCACCACCTCTATATTTTCAAAATCTTTAAAAACATCTATCAGTATATTTTGAATCTCTTTTGGTTTTAATATCCTTTCATCTTCAGTAATACCAATAATCAATCTACTATATTTATTTTTTATATTTAAAATTGTTCTAATATGTCCCAAATGAGGAGGCTGAAATTTACCTAAAAATAGTCCTACGCTCTTACTCATTTACTCTCTCCTTTTATTAAAAAATATCTATTCATAAATCTCTTCCCCGCACCCTCTATACTTTTAAAATCCATAGTTTCAAATCCATTCTCTCGTAAAATTTCAACCCATTTATTTTCATTATACCACTTCTCTCTAAACGGGCTATCCCACGGATACATCCATTTTCCTTTTAATTCTAAAATAGGTTTTAAAAATCCTAAAAGCGAAAATGGATTTCTCTCGCCTATGATAATCTCTCCTTTATATTTTAAAACTCTTTGTATCTCTTGTAATGCTCTGTTTATATAAGTATGCTGTAATACCTCAAAACTCATCACAACATCAAAATACTCATTTTCAAATGGAATCTTATAAACACTGCCTTTTTTTATTGTTTTACTTTCATAAACAGGATCCACTCCAAAAAACTCTATATTTTTAAACTCTTTTGAGAGTTCATCCATGATAATGCCTTTTCCACATCCTATATCAAGAACTCTTAACGGCTTATCTTTTGGAAAAATAGCTTTTAACTCTTTTAAATATTGCTTATCCATAATGGATAAACTATCTGTAACCACATCATTAGTCTGCATAAAAGCAGTTGCGACAAAACTTTCTTGTTCATCTGTTGAAGATATATAAAAGTTATCATATTTTAGCAATGTGTCAATAAAAAACTTATTACTCCAATTTACAAAATCAAAACTGCCATATTTACCCAAAAAAGGAACAGAAGCGCTAAATCCGCCTCTCATGACTGAACTCTTAATCTGTTTCGCTTTAAGATAAAAAAGTGTATTTTTTGCACACTGTAAATACTCTTCATTATCAGTAATTTCAAAAAGTCTCAATGCTACACCTGCCCATTGAGCAAGACCAGTAATGCATCTCTCTTTATTAACACAGTTAAAATTTTCATCATATTGAGAACAAAGAATTAAATCTCTTTTTAAACTTATTTCTTTAAATACATTGGCATTTTTTAAAACTGCTTCTAAAATAACTTTATCATTCGTTAAATCATAAATATCTAAAAGCCCTTCTAATACATAAATTATTGTATGTAAATATGGTGCAACATCTTCCAAAAATGAACTCTTTTGAAAAAAACCATTCTCTTTTTGCTCTGACAATACCCATGCAATGTGTTTCATAGCTACTTTTTCAACAACATAGTCATTACTTATAACTGCATAATGCAACATTGCCGCAGCCACTCTAGAATAATATGTATGTTTTTGGGTATTATACGCTACTTTTTGCCAACTTCCATCTTCTTCTTGATTTTGCATTAACCAGTAAGCAGCTCTTTTTGCGGCATCCAAATACTCTTTATGCTCTGTTTTTTGATACAAAAAATTAAGCCCAATCAAACATTGTCCTGTATCAAAAGCAAAAGGAGTATTACTGTCTATCTCACTAAAACTCCCATCATCATTTTGAATCTTAAGCAACCATTCTCCAGCTTTTTTTGCAGAATTTATATACTTGATTTCATTCAATCTTTCTCCAGCCGACCAAAGAGAAGGAATAATATAACCTGTCGTCTCTATATAGCTCATATCTTCACCCGATACAAAAGAGAACTTTCGAGCATATCCACCATCACTATTTTGCATATTTAAAAGCCAATTTACACTTAGTTGCAAATGTGTTTTATTATCATATACCTCTTCACCAATCATAGAAGATAATGTTTCTTTTAAAACTGATGGATATTTCAAAGAATGAAAAAATCCGTATAGTTTATATATTCTTTGTTTCAATTAAAAACTCCACAATTTGTTCACAAGCTTTCCCATCTCCATAAGGATTATGTGCCTTACTCATTTTTTCATATTCTATTTTATCATCTATTAGCTTTTGAGCTTCTTTTGCTATGAGTTCTTTATCTGTTCCTACAAGTTTTACAGTTCCAGCTTCAACTGCTTCTGGTCGCTCTGTAGTATCTCTCATAACAAGCACCGGTTTGCCTAAACTTGGTGCCTCTTCTTGAACTCCACCACTATCTGTGATGATAAAGTATGACTTATCCATCATATAAACAAACTCTTCATATTGTAAAGGTTCTATTAAATATATATTTGATATATCTGAGAGTATTTCATATACAGGTTTTTTTACATTTGGATTTAGATGTACAGGGTATATAATATCAATATCTCTATTATTTAAAGCAATGGTTTTTAACGCTTCACAAATATTTATAAAACCTTGACCATGATTCTCCCGTCTATGTCCAGTAACTAAAATAAATTTTGAATTTTGAATTTTGAATTTTGAATTATTACATTTTAATTCAATATCTTGAATGATTTTTGTTTTTAGTTCACTGCTACTTTTAATTTTGTTTAATGCTAAAAATAGAGCATCTATAACAGTATTTCCGGTTACAAGAATACTATCAGCCTTTTTATTCTCTTTTAGTAAGTTCTCTTGAGATATTTTTGTAGGAGCAAAATGATAATTAGCCAACACTCCAGTAATTTGACGATTTGCCTCTTCAGGCCATGGAGAATAAAGATTATCTGTTCTCAATCCTGCTTCCACATGACCTATTTTTATTTTTTTATAAAAAGCTGCTAAGGCCGTAGCACTTGTCGTTGTTGTATCTCCATGAACCAAAACAATATCAGGATTAAAATCCTCTAATACTTTTCTTATCCCTACTAAAACCTTTGAAGTAATATCATATAAATCCTGCCCTTGCTTCATAATATTTAAATCATAATCTGGAATAATATCAAAGAGTTCTAAAACTTGATCAAGCATCTCTCTATGCTGTGCAGTCACACATACTCTCATTTGAAAATTTACATGACGCTTTTCAAACTCTTTTACAAGTGGTGCCATTTTAATTGCTTCTGGTCGTGTTCCAAAAACTATAATTACTTTTTTTACCATTAATTTTTTTCCTTTATAATTACCTAACCTATCAAACTTCTTACGCTATCTAAAATTTTTTCCAACTCTCTTTTCAATTCAAATATATTATTTAAAATATCTATAGCCAAATAATCACTATTTTCATAATCATGTGCTATCTCATTTCTCAAATCTCTCAACTCAAACCACTCATCTACATTGACAATATCTATTTTTTCTAGTTGATTTAAAATGTCCAAAAAAGGTTTATCTATATTTTCCCCTTGATACAGAAGCAAGCCTTTAAAGAGTTTTGCACCTATGGTATCTTGAAGTTTTGAAAATCTATATATTATCTGGTCACTAAAAGCTAAATCTTGAATATTATCTACCATTTTCAAATATGATTTTTTATCAATTGGAAAATCATACCTACTACTCAGTTCTCTAAAAGCATCATTGAGCCTTTTTAAATGCGTAAAACTCTGTTTCAGATTCTCTTCTACTTTTGCTTTATATATTAGAGTTTTATTCCCCATTGCCTTGCCTCCTGCTCTATCAACCTATTTTCATCTATATTGAAAATTACATCAATTTTCTGTTCCCCAAGCTCTCTTTTTATCTTCGCTAAAAATTTTATCTTTTTTTTAAATATATCGATTTTATCTTCAACAATCAAATACAAATCAATATCCCCACCTTTTTTACTGTCATCAACACGACTTCCAAAAAGATAGATTTCCCCTTTGTTAAAAACTTCATCAAAAGATTTTTTTATCACCTTTATATAGTTTTTATTGAGTCTCATTGTAATTAACCTTTAGTTTGTTTTATCATTCTCTAAATAGACGAAATCTATTTTTCATCGATACTCTCTAAACCTTCTAAAAACTTTTTCAAAATTAATACTCACACCACATGTTGTATTTTCAAACAGATACTCTTCCATAGAAAAATCTCCCTGTTTATCATACTCTTTGCCATCTAGTTTATAGACTTTTGCTATCAAATCATCTGGATAAACAATTATATAATATTTTACCTTTTGCGCTTCATAAATAGAAAATTTATACTTTTCATCTCTTTTAGCCGTAGATTTACTAATAATCTCTACTATAATTTCAGGTGCCTTTGTCAAATAACTCTCATTTGTCTCACCACAAGTAAGCACTATATCTGGTCGCAAAATAGTGTCATCACATATTTTATAATCAACCTCCCCTAACACTTCACATTGAGGACAATCATCAAGCTGTTCTCTTATGTTGTAGATAATTTCACTTGCCAAGCTTTGATGTTTTCTCATAGGAGCAGGTGACATAGCAACTGCAATTCCATCATAAAGTTCCCAATCACCTTCCCATAATTTATAATCATCGTAAGTATAAGCAATATCTTCTAATTTTAATACACCCATCAAGTTCTCCTTCTATTTTAACCCTAATTCCAATTTATCTTTTAAGCAAACAAAAGCATCTCTATATCTCTTTGCATTCTCTGCTATTTCTGCAATCTCATTTATATCATAAATATGTGAAGATAAGTTTCTCTGCTCTATCATCTCTAGCCACACATTCTCATCTTCTAAAATACCTTGAGCATATCCCTCTTTAAAAGTGCCTCTTGGACTTTTTGGCTCAAAGCCTAAAAATTCCAAATACCTTTTGAGAGCTTTCCAACTCATCTCAAAAGTAAATTCAAACCGTTTTATAGTTAAATCCAAATAGATATCGCCAAATCCATCCTCTTTTATCTCTTGTTCTCTCTCTATCGCACTTTCAAATCGCTTCAAAGCATTCTCAAAATTATATAATCCATCTTCTGCCCTTAATTTTTTTGTAGCACTATAGATAACTTTTCCAGTTGCAATCACTCTATTTTTAAATCTATCTTCCGTTCTTGCAATATTTTTTACATCTAATTTTGTAAGTGTCTCTATTTTTTCTATCTCTTCTTGAATTAAATAATCTTGTTTAAATTCACTATCATCATAAGCAATATCTATATCACTCCCCTTTTTAGCCTCTCCATTGACTTGTGAACCATATAGATAAATTCTTGAGGGTTTTGCATATTGTAATATTATCTCTTTTACTCTATTTATAATCTGTTTCTTTGTCATATTATCATCATTCACTTAATATCAAATTTATCTATAATAAAATCATTTATTGTACTATAAATATCTATAAGTTTATCAGTTTTTTGATAGATTAAATTTATATTCTCTACCACTTCATCTTGATTAAAACTATACTCATGAGCTATCTCATTTCTTATCTCTCTTAAGTTGAGCCATTCATTTTTATCCACTATTTCCAACTCTTCCAATCTATTTAAAATATCTAAAAAAGTCATCTTCTTCACATTCTCTTGTGATAAAATCAAAATAGATTTAAAGATAGATTCACCCATAGTATCTTGTAGTTTTGAAAATCTAAAATTTAATTGGTCAATAAAACTACTCGTTACTTTATCTATTTGCAAATATCTCTCTGTTGTTAAGGGCATAGTCTCTTTGAGATACGCTTGGGCATCTTTTAATTTTTCTATATGTTTACTACATTCATACATTTTTTCTTTAAAAGTATATCGAATATCTTTACTCACAATTCTATCCCTTTCGCTAAAGCTTCTCTCTCTATTAATCTTGTATAATCTTTTGAAATCACTACATCAATTTTTTGATCACCTATTCTTTGTTTTAAAGCAGATAAAAATTCTATCTTTTTTTGAAGTTTATTTGTAGTAATGGTATCAATAAATAAATCTATATCTCCACCTTTTAAACTATCATCTACACGACTGCCAAAAAGATAAATTTTACCATCTCCAAAAACTTCATAAAAAGTCTTTTTTATCATTTCTATTTCAGTTGGAGTCAATCTCATAATTGATGCTCTCTCACCCTCAAAAAAATAGGAAATCTCGGCTTCCCATACTTAGTCATCTTTTTATATTTAAAGGTAACAATATCGCCTACTTTTGGAGGATTACTTCGCTGTGCATCACTAAAGCCTGAGCCTATTTTAAAGAGCGTTCCATTTGGAAGTTTGCACTCAATAGAGCCCATTTTATCGCTATATTTTCCTTTTCCATGCAACACTCTTACCACTTCACATTCAGTATCAAAAAAAGTTTTTACTTTAAGGGCTTTTGAGGTTCTTTTGTCTATATAGGGTGCATTTGGATCACGAACGACAACACCCTCTCCTCCTAATTTTTCTACACTTTTTAAGAACTTTTGCAAATCTGCTCTATTTTTCACATATTTTTGAGGAATGATGCGTATATATTTTCCCTCATAGGGTTTCACTTTTGCCAGGCGTGCAAAAAGCCCACCCTTTGCATTTGGCACTTCAAAGATACAGTGCTTTATCTCTCTCCACTTCTGGCTTGGGACTTTATCTCTCACAATAGAGGAGATATTTTCAAAATCCCCTCGCTTGCTCCATAGCTCTCCGTCAATGGCAAAGGGAGGATAATCTTTTAAAAACCACTTTGGCGCATGAATAATTTTACCTCCACGACTAATAAGATGCTTCCCATCCCAGTAAGCTCTTACACCATCAAGCTTTTCACTCATCACCCATCCACTAATATTTTGGTCTTTATAGACTTTTAAAAGCAGTAGATTTGGCTTTGCAGCAAAAAGCAAAAATGGAAATAGAAGTAAAAATAGTTTTAAACTCATTTTTCTACTTTAGCACAAGAGAGTTTCTTCTTCAAAATAATCTTGCCACTCTCCACTCCTGGTTGGTCATAAGCATTGATATACATAAATTTTCCAACTAAAGAGGTAAGCAACTCATACTCATACATCAAACTTGCAATAGAACTCTCACAAACCCCCTCTATGGTTATAACATCACATGGAATATCCCCTACTGCGTTTATAGACTCTATCGTCGCATCTGCCTGAGAGTTTATCAAAGAGGAGAACTCCAAATCATTCAAATAGTCAAGCTCCTCTAAGCCATCAAGCGTTATAGCAGGAATTTTTAGGTCATTATCAAAGTTCTCTACCTTTATAACCGTTACCGTTTTATCTCGACGACCTTGAATAATAAGCTGTAAAAAGGAGTGCTGGTCTATCGGGCCTATAATGCCAACAGGGGTAAGTCCCTGATGGGTATTGTTGATGTCAATCTTACCAAGGCTCTCTCCCCAAAGCTGAATATACCATTTGTTAAATCCCTCAAGTCTTGAAGAGTAAGAGAAGAGAACATTTACATTAAAACTATTTTTATACTCTACTAAAAATCTCGCTTTTTTTAGTAGTCTTTGGTTTGTCTCAAGCTTTTTACTCTCACTCCACATACCACCAAAAAAGTCATTATATGTCTCTTTTGCCCCACGAAGCAGTTCATCAATATCAATACCGACAATAGCCAAAGGAAGCAGTCCAACTGCAGAAAAAACAGAAAAACGCCCACCTACATTCTTAGGAATCTCAAAACGCTTCATTCTATGTATTTTTGCATAGGCATTAAGTTTTGAATCATACTCCGTAACTACCACAGTATTTGATGCATCACACTTTACAAGAGAGTTGATATATTTAAAGATAGAGACCGTCTCAACAGTTGTTCCAGACTTAGAAATTACAATAAAAAGAGTATCTTTCAGGTCAATATTTTCTAATTTTGACTTGATGTCAATAGGGTCGGTCGTCTCAAGGAAAAAAAGCTTTTTGCTTAAATCTCGTGAGTGTTTGAGATATTTGTATATCGCATAAGTCCCCAAACTACTCCCACCAATTCCGATGACAACAACATTTGTCTGTTTTACCTCTTTGGCATACTCTTTAAATGCAGTAGTATCTTGAAAAGGAAGCTTATAGTAGCCTATCTCCTCTTGCTCTTTTACTATCTGTGCAAATACATCTTTATCTGAAATGCTAGGATTAAAATTGTGTTTATAGTTCATTGTAAGTTCTCAACTCTTTTTTCATAAAATTTAATATCTGCCATTTTATCATATTTTCTTGCACCTTTGAGTAAAAGCAGATATTTTTTAAGTAACTCTTGACGCACAAGCTCCTCTTTTTCTGGAGCGTTTTGCACTTGAAGAAGCAACTTTTCCAAAGCCTGTGTGCGAAATCTATCCATTCCCCAGTGCTTAAAGCTCAACTGCTCAGGATGTCCTGCATATTTTGTAATTAGTTTTTTCTCTACAAGCCCTACTCTCTCATAGAGTGCAATACGAAGCCACAAATCATAATCTTCGCACACCTCCAATTCTTCATCAAAAATACCATACTTTTGAAAAAGAGAGTTGTGCAAAAGCGTAGCAGAGGGAGCAATAATGCAATGAGAGAGGCACGCTTGAAATATCTCGCCTGAAACTTTTGCATACTTTTTAGGCACTTTCACCTCTTTCCCATTACGAATCCAACGCTCATCTGTATAGCTCATCAAAATATCGTTATTATCTTGATGCAACTGCACTTGCTCTGCTATTTTTGTTGGATGCCACGCATCATCAGAGTCCAAAAATGCTATCCACTCATTTTTTGCTCTCTCTATGCCTCTATTTCTAGCAGCAGAGACACCACGATTTTTTTGATAGATGTAAGTAATAGAGGGAAAATCTTTTATAATCTCTGCCGTAGCATCACTCGAACCATCATCAACAACAATAATTTCATCGACAGAGTGCGTTTGAGCAATCACCGAAGCAACTGCTCGCTTTAAAAATTCATAACGGTTATAGGTTGGAATAACAACTGTTATCTCCAACTACCAGACCTTTATTTCATTATAGAGGCTATCTCGCTCCACAGGAGTAAAGCCACTATTGCGAATAAGTGCCGTAAAATCTTCAAGCTTCACGCCATTAGCACTCTTTGCACCAGCAGCAGAGTTTATAGACTCTTTCTCTATTGTTCCATCAAGGTCATTTGCCCCAAACTCCTGTGCAACAAGTGCAAGATTGACCGTAGAGGTTACCCAATAGGCTTTAAGATTTGGCACATTATCAAGCACAAGTCGTGAAATCGCCATCGTTTTTAAAATCTCATTTGCAGTAACAGGTTTTTCAATTTTAAGATAGTTGTTTTCTGTTTGATAGACAAGAGGAATAAAACAGTTAAATCCACCCGTAATATCTTGCAACTCACGAATACGCATCATATGGTCTATACGATTTTCACGCGACTCTATATGCCCAAAGAGCATCGTTACATTTGATTTTTTGCCCCGCTCATGCCACTTTCTATGGATCTCAAACCATTGGTCAGAAGTTACTTTTCCCTTACAGATAAAGTCTCGCACCTTCTCATCAAATATCTCAGCACCACCCCCAGGCATAGAATCGACTCCATTTTCTACCATCAAATCAAGCACCTCATCATAAGTGAGTCCATGATGACGCGAAAGAAAATCAACCTCTGCCGCAGTAAGCGCTTTGATATGCAGATGAGGATAGGCATCTTTTATCTTTTTAAAAACACCAAGATACCAATCAAGAGATGCATTAGGATTGTGTGCAGAGACTATATGTATCTCTTTTGCCCCATGTGCATCCACCTCTTTTACAATCTCTAAAATCTCTTCGTGGCTCATTGTGTAAGGATTTGGATTTTTTCTATTTGCCGAATAAGCACAAAATTTACACACATCAGCACAAATATTTGTAGGGTTAATATGACGGTTAATATTAAAATAGGTCTTTTTCCCATGCAACTCCTGACGCTTTGCATCAGCTAGTTCGCCAAGTTCAAATATATCTTTTTCATAGAGTTTAATCGCATCTTCAAAATTTATTCTTTTTTTCATTTTTTTACCTTATATTTAATATCTGCGATTATAGCAAATTTACTGTATAATAAACAAAAATTTAAGATGTAACTTATGGATTTATTACTAGAAATAGAAAATATTATAGAAAAAAATGGCTCCGATTTTGAACTCTCAAAACTTTTTAAACAGTATATAAAAGAGTATAAAGATTCCCTCCCTGCACTTTTTGAAAAGAACCAAGGCAAAGATTTTTTGGTGCGTCATACAAAAAAACTCGACTCTATTATTAGTTTAATGTATAAAATAGTTTTGCGTAGAACTTTTGGCAACTTCCTCCCTATGCGTAGCTCTATCCCTATCGCCATTGTAGCACTTGGAAGTTATGGACGCGAACAGCTGAGTGTCCATAGCGATATTGACCTACTTATTGTTTATGAAGAGGTGGAGGGCTACAATACACCCCTTATTATAGAGAAGCTCTTCTATCTTGCCCTTGATGCAGGAATGAAACTCGGACACCGTGTGCATGCCGTAGATGATTTGTTCAAGGCAAGCACAGAAGATATTACTATCAAAACTTCCCTTATGGAGTCTCGTTTGATTACAGGTTCGCCTTTTGTTTGGCACGCTACACAAAATATGCTCAACAAAATACGACTCCACAACCAAAAAGAGTTTCTTATAGCAAAAATTGAAGAGGCACAAACAAGGCGTAAAAAGTATCCTAGCTCTATGCAACCAAATATCAAAGAGAGTGTTGGAGGTCTTCGTGATTCTCACCTTATCTTTTGGGTAGCAAAGACTATTTATGGCATAGATAGCACAAAAGAGCTTAGTGGAACAGTTTTTTGTGATGAGGAGTATAAAGAGTATCGTATGGCACTCGAACTCCTCTATCGTGTGAGAAGTGCATTACATCTTATTACAGGCAAACAAGAGGATAGACTCCTTTTGCAATATATTCCAGAGGTAAGCACTCTTTTAGGTTTTAAAGAGCAGATAAAACTCGCTACAAAAGTCTTAGAAGCACAATGGCAAATCAATAACTTTGTGCAGATATTTGTTAAAAAAATGGTTCGCCCCTACATCTATGATGCTAAACATATTCCTACCTTTAGAAAAAGCAGAATAGAAAAAGGCTTTTATGAATACAATGCAAGACTCTACGCATCTTTTCATCTTCCTTTGCAAAATAGCAACTCTCTACTGAAGCTCCTTATAAAATTAGAAGATAAAGAGTATAAATTTGATGCAGGTTTCTTATACCAATTTTCTCGTGCAAAAATATCCCAGCCTCTCCCATCAACCACCTACACACTGCTCAAACAACTCTTGAGAAAACGCCATATTGCACCATTTTTAAAGCTCTTCTATGATGCAGGCATACTTCCTGAACTCTTTACAAACTTTCAAAAAGTGATGCATCTGCCACAATTTGATGGCTACCACCACTATCCTGTAGATATCCACTCTATCAAATGTGTTAGTGCATTAGAGAATATAGAAGAGCCACGACTCCAAAAACTTTTTGATGCTCTTGATGCAGATGAGCAACTCCTTCTCAAAATCGTTGTTTTTCTCCACGATACAGGCAAAGGAAGAAAACAAGACCATAGTGAAGTGGGTGCAAAACTCATTGCACAATTTATGCAACATATGAAACTAGGTGAAGCACTTACCAAGCGTGCTGTAACCCTTGTAAAGCATCATGTTTTAATGAGTAGTGTTGCCTTTAAAGAGAATATTCATAATGAAAAGACACTCTATAAATTTATGTCTAAAATAGAAGATGCAAAAAATTTACAACTCCTCTATCTGCTGACCTATGCCGATATAAAAGGCGTTGGAGGCGATGTCTATAACTCTTTTAACTCCAAACTTCTTTTTGACCTCTATACAAATGCACTAGAAATTGCACAGAATACAAATAGAATAACAGATGCAAAAAAGAGAGTGATTATTGAGTCTCGTATAAAAAATCTTCAATCGTTTAAAGAGCTTCCTTCTCTTTTACAAAAAAAATTGCTTTTAATAGAATCAAACCTCTTTTTCTTTAAACATACCCCACAAGATATGATACATATTGCCAAACTTGCAAGAGAGACCAAGGAGTATAGCTTTAGTCTGAAAAATGAGGGCTCTTTGAGTATAGAAATTTTACGAAAAATTCCTCTCAATATCGGCTATCTCCTTGCAACACTTGCCCATCTTCAAGTCGCATCTATGGAGATATTTACTCTCTTTGATGGAGTAAAATATTTCAAAATTGAATTTATCCAAAATGTCGATAAAAATGTTTTTGTCGAGGTGCAAGATACCATAGATAATGCCTTTGATATGCAAAGAGAGGTGCCTCTTAAAGCAGTTACAATTAAAAAAGAGGAGATTTCAATCGATTGTGAGCATTCCCTCACCCATGCCGAACTCAGTATCAATACATCAAATCAGACAGGACTTCTTGCCTATATTATGCATCAGCTTGAAAAACTAGAGATAAATGTTGTTACAGCAAAAATTCACTCTAGTAAATATAGAGTGCGAGACAGTTTTTTAATAGAGAAACAAAATAGAATATGCGATAATATCGAAGATATTTATAAAGCATTATCAAAATAAGGAAATTATATGTGTGGCATCGTTGGATATTTGGGCAAAAAAAATACAAAAGAGATTTTACTCAAAGGCTTAAAAGAGCTTGAGTATAGAGGGTATGATTCAGCAGGAATTGCAGTGCTAAGTGGTGGAGAATTTTCAAGCTTTAAAGCTATTGGAAAGCTTGTTAATCTTGAAGAGAAGACAAAAGATTTCGTAACAGATAAGTTTGCAGTAGGTATTGGGCATACACGCTGGGCAACACATGGCAAACCAACAGAACTCAATGCTCATCCTCATGTTGGAGAAAATTCTTATGTTGTGCATAATGGAATTATTGAAAACTATGCTCCACTCAAAAAAGCACTCCAAGCAGAAGGTGTTACTTTTTTAAGTCAAACAGATACTGAAGTAATTGTGCATCAATTTGAAAAAAATCAAAAAACGAGTGCTAATAGTTTTGAGGCATTTCAAAAGACTATTAGCCAATTAGAGGGTGCGTATGCTATTTTACTTGTAACAAAAGCAGAAGATAAAACCATCTTTTTTGCCAAAAATGGTTCGCCTATGCTTATGGGCATCAATGCAGAGAATGAAAAATACTTTGCATCTTCAGATACGCCACTTATTGGAGAGTGTTCAGATGTAAATTATTTTGAAGATGGTGATTATGGCTATGTTACTGCTGATGCAATAGTTATCTTTGATAAAGATGGCAAACAAAAAGAGCCACACTTCACTAAACTCACCACAAATAGACTCTCAGCACAAAAAGATGGCTATCGCTTCTTTATGGAGAAAGAGATTTATGAGCAGAGTAGCGTAATTACAGATACACTTCTTGGACGATTAGGCGAAGATAGCGTTGTTTTTGACGAGATTGACGATACTCTTTTTGATGGGATTCGTGAGATTAAACTCTGTGCTTGTGGCACATCTTACCACTCTGCACTCTGTGCCTCTTATATGTTTGAGCGAAAAGCAAAAATAAAAACAAGTGTAGAAGTCGCATCAGAACTGCGTTATCGTGAGCCTGTGCTTACAAAAGAGACCCTCTTTGTAGTCATTTCACAAAGTGGAGAGACTGCCGATACATTAGAGACGCTCAAAATGGCAAAAAATGCAGGTCTTAAGACATTAGTTATCTGTAATGTAGATAACTCCTCTATGGTAAGAATTGCAGATGCTGCTATTTTAACCCGTGCAGGAGTTGAAAAAGGGGTTGCCTCTACAAAAGCATTTGCAACGCAAGTTGTTGTATTTTGGATGCTTGCACTCTATGTGGCAAAACGCAACAACACTATGCAAAGCGAAGCAATAGCACAAGAGATTAGCATTTTACGAGAAGTTCCAAAGAGTGTTGCAGTAGAAGATAGTATGCATGAACGCATCAAACGCCTCTCCAAAAGATACCTCCACGGTCATGGATTTTTCTTTATTGGGCGTGATCTGTTTTATCCCTTAGCACTTGAAGGGGCTTTAAAACTCAAAGAGATATCGTATCTTCATGCAGAGGGGTATCCAAGTGGAGAGATGAAACATGGCCCTATTGCACTAGCAGACCCAGAACTTTTCACCATTGCCCTTCTTCCAGAGCATCTTCTCTATGAAAAAGCAAAAAGCAATGCAGAGGAGTTAAGTGCAAGGGATTCTACCATCTGTGCTATCTCTCCAGTAGAGTTTGATAAAGCAGATGATTTTATAAAAACAAAAAAACAAAAACATTATATGCTAGAATTTTTTGAAATGATGGTTGTTGTGCAACTCCTCTCTTTAGAGATATCTATACGACTTGGCAATGATGTAGATATGCCTAGAAATCTTGCAAAAAGTGTGACAGTAGAGTAATTTTATCACGAATTAATCCTCATTCAGTTATCATAAGAGATATACTTTTTAAGTGGGGATTATGAACACAAAAATTAAACTTCTTCTTTTCGTAGCAGGAATGCTCCTGCTCCTTGGAATCGCAACAATTATTAATGTCTCTTTAAACTTTCGTGATTATAGTTTGAAGAGTGCTACACAAAAAGCAACTATGGCAGCAGAGATTGTCAAAGATGGATTGACAGCACATATGGTCAATGGCATTATGGACAAACGACAATACTTTCTTGACCAAATCTCTACCAATAATAGCCAGATACAAAAACTGTGGATTGTCCGTTCTCCTAATGTTACCAAACAGTATGGAAAAGGCTTTAATGATGAAGTGGTGAGAGATGCACTTGATAAGGATGTGCTAAAAAATGGGAAAACTGTAAAAAAATTTATTGAAAACTCGCAAGAGTCCATTCTTCGTATATCTATTCCCTATAATGCAACTGTATCCAATCGTATTAATTGTCTCTCTTGTCATGATGTCAAATTAGGAACTACTCTTGGTGCAGTAAGTATGGAGTTTAATATCTCTGCTATGAGAAGTTCTGGAATATATACAATAGTTAAAATCTTAGCTATCAACTTACTCTTTGTTATAATTGCCCTCTTCTTAATAAACTATTTTGTCTCTCCTTATCTTAATCTCTTTGAAGATATGCAAAGAGGCATTAAAAGAGCATATAGAGGTGATTTTACCCACAAATTTGTAACAACCATTCAACAAGATGCTCCAAGAGAAATTGTCAAACAGCTTAATATTCTCTTTGGAAAGATGCAAAATACTTTTGGAGATATAAAAAATAATCTCTCTAGTTTTGTGCCTCAAGGGTGTTCAAATACAACAGACCCTCTCCAAGAGGCAAATAGCATTATTCACGAGCTCTCAGAGATTTATAAATTTAAAAAGACGATAGAGTTTGATACAACAAAAGAGATAATTTATGAGAGATTTATACAGGTATTAGAGGAGAAATTCCAACTAAAAAACTTCTCTTTCTTTGAGATAAATGCAACAAAAGATACAATGAATTTAATCTATAATAGATCTGACAACAACTGTTGCATACTGCCTGATTATGATAAAAAACAAGTTATTCCTGCTGCACATCTATGTAGAGCCTTTAGAACCGATATGGATGTTCTCTCTAGTGATTTCAAAAATATTTGCAAAGAGTGCGAACACAACGGTATGGAGTATCTCTGTATTCCATTTACTATTAATGATGAATTTAGCCTCGTCTTAACAATACATACAGCTAACACCTCCCAACTTGCAACACTCAATAGTATCTATAATGCAAGTATTAAAAATTACTTAGAAGCGGCGAAACCAGTAATTGAAAGCAGACTTCTCTTGGCAAAACTTCGTGAAAATGCACTCCATGACCCAATGACAAATCTCTATAACAGAAGATTTTTAGAGGAGTTTATTGATACACTTGCTGGACAAATCAAAAGAGAAGAGGAGAGCTATAGTATCTTAATGTTTGATGTGGATTTTTTTAAAATGGTAAATGATACCTATGGACATGATGTAGGAGACAAAGTTATCGCAGCCATTGGAAAAGTCTTACGAGAAAATATACGCGAATCTGATTTAGCAATCCGTTACGGAGGAGAGGAGTTTCTTGTATTGCTCCATAATGCAGATGAAAAAGGAACAATGGAAGTAGCAAAAAAAATACACTCTGAATTTGCCTCAATAAGTTTTGATACAGGTGATGGAGGAACTTTTCAAAAAACAATGAGTATAGGTATCTCTATCTTCCCAAAAGATGCAAATACCATCTGGAAATGTATAAAATTTGCCGATACAGCACTCTATGTAGCCAAAACAACAGGTCGCAATAAAATAGTAAGATTTGATAAAAAGATGACAGAGCAGGAAGAACTTCGATAAAATAGGAGGTGAGAACAAAGTCTCACTTCCAAGAAGATATGGCTAGTTACAGCCACACCCTCCACTACTTTTTGCAGATCCAGTAGAGCATGCACTCACACCAGGAGGTGTCGTTGGTTGCACAGCTTGATTATCTACACCACCATTTGCATTAATCTCTTCAATAGTCGCCCAAATATTTTCAGCAGCTTGCATATAGCGTTTTGCAGATTCACTTGTTGGTGCTACAAAAGTGATAGGTTTGCCCTCATCTCCACCTGTTCTAATAGCAGGTTCAATTGGAATCTCAGCGATTACTTTTGTATCGAACTCTTTTGCCATAGGCTCAGAAGTCCCTTTCCCAAAAATATCATACTCAACACCAGTATCTGGAGCAATAAATCCACTCATATTTTCAACAATACCAGCAATAGGAATATTGAGTTTTTTGAACATATCAAGTGAACGACGAGAGTCATCAAGTGAAACGCCTTGCGGTGTTGTTACTGTAAGACCAGCAGTAACAGGCACAGATTGTGCAAGAGTAAGTTGTGCATCACCAGTTCCTGGTGGCATATCAATCACTAATACATCTAACTCTGACCATAAAATATCACGCAAGAACTGCTCGATTGCTTTCATAATCATAGCACCACGCCAGATAAGAGATTGTCCCTGCTCCATAAGAGAACCCATAGACATAATCTCGATACCATAGGCTTTAATTGGAAGCACTTTGTTTCCTACTACTTCTGGTTTTACATCTTCAATTCCCATCATACGAGGAATATTCGGTCCATAGATATCTGCATCTAAAAGACCCACTTTTTTACCTTGTTGTGCAAGAGCAATAGCAATATTTACAGAGGTAGTTGATTTTCCAACACCCCCTTTTCCAGAACTTATCATTAAAAAGTTTTTCACTTGTGGAGCAATATTTTTTCCATGAGAGGAGCTCTCTCTTGGCATTACAGGTGCTTTTATATTTACTGTAATATTCTCAGCTCCCTCTCGCATCAATTCAGCAGTTGCCTCATCTTTAATCTGTTGTGCAACCTCTGGCGCACTTGATGTAATTTCAACAGTAAGACTTACATCATCACCATTTACAACGATATCTTTTACAAACCCAAAAGTTACAATATCCTTGGTAAAACCAGGATACATAACTTTTGAGAGTGCTGATTTTACAATTTCTTCAGTCATTATACATTTTCCTTTAATTAAATTTTTTATTTACAGAGTGTATCATATCTAAATAAGAGAAATATACTCTTATTTAAAATCGATTTCTGCCTCTTTTGCTTTTGCATCTTCTGCAATTTGTGCTATTGCATCTGGATTATCCATTATCTCTTGTGTAATTTTATAAGAACAAAATTTTGGCCCACACATAGAACAAAACTCTGCCTCTTTAAATACATCTTGAGGGAGTGTCTCATCATGATACTCTCTTGCCCTTTCGCTATCAAGTGCAAGTTCAAACTGTTTTTCCCAGTCAAACGCATAACGAGCATCACTCATTGCATCATCTACATCACGCGCACCTTTACGCCCACGGGCAATATCTGCTGCATGTGCTGCGATTTTATAAGCAATAATTCCCTCACGAACATCCTCTGCGTTTGGAAGCCCTAAATGCTCTTTTGGTGTAACATAGCAGAGCATACTTGCTCCATGCCAACCACCAACAGCCGCACCAATAGCAGAAGATATATGGTCATATCCCGCTGCAATATCGGTTACAAGTGGCCCTAAGATATAAAAAGGAGCTTCATGGCAGAGTTCTCTCTGCAATTTCATATTTCTCTCAATCTGGTTCAAAGGCACATGCCCTGGACCTTCTATCATTACCTGCACATTCTTCTCCCATGCACGGAGTGTCAATTCTCCAAGCACTTTAAGCTCTCCTAGTTGTGCATCATCAGAAGCATCCGCCAGACACCCAGGACGAAGAGAATCCCCAAGAGAGAGACTTACATCATATTTAGCACAGATATCTAAAATATCATCAAATGCAGTATAAAAAGGATTTTCTCTATGGTAGTGCATCATCCACGCAGCCATCAAAGAACCACCACGAGAGACAATTCCCATCTTACGCTTTGCAACTTTTGGCATTGTCTCAAGTAAGAAACCTGCATGAATAGTAAAGTAAGAGACACCCTGTTTTGCCTGTCGCTCAAGCACTTCAAGCATAATCTCAATAGTTAAATCTTCTATCTTATTATTTACATCATGTAAAATTTGATAAATTGGCACCGTTCCAATAGGGATTTTTGAAGCATTAATAACTGCCTTTCTAATCTCATCCAAATCCCCACCTGTACTTAAATCCATCGCTGTATCTGCCTTATAGTGTTGCGATACTTCCATCTTCTCAACTTCGCCCATAACATCAGAAGCAATTGCTGAAGAACCAATATTTGCGTTGATTTTACATCTGCTAGCAATTCCTATTGCCATAGGCTCTAATGAAGTGTGATTTATATTCGCTGGTATTATCAATCTACCGCGAGCTATTTCACTACGAACGAGTTCAGGAGATAAATCTTCTATTTTTGCGACATATTCCATCTCTTGTGTGATTATGCCCTTTTTAGCGTAATACATCTGCGTTCTTACAGCATCATTTTCACGCTCTTTTACCCATGAAGATCTCATAGTTTCTCCTTAATTTTTTATATTTATATATGGAAATATAATCAAATAAAGTTAATCTAATATAAAGCGTGATAATTGAAAAAATTCTTTATGCAATATTTGACAATTTTAAAACTTAAACTCTCCAATAATAGTTATCAATTTTTTAGAAGTATTTTCGAGTCTAGCTGATATGCTTTTTAAAGAATCAAGTAGTCCTTCTACTTTACTTGTCTCTTTTATCAATACATCGTTTGTATCTATGAGTTCTCTTACATGATAATTTATCTTTATAGTTTCTGATGAAGCCTCTTCTGCCGTTTTTAAAGTCTTGTCTAAGCTTTCTACCGTATGATTTGTTCTATCCATAAGTGTTGATGTCTTGTCACTCATTTTCAAAAATTGCTCTTTGTTATCTTCGATATTGCCCTCAACTTCATGGACACTTTGCATGATAGATTTGATAGCTATCTCTATCTCATTTAAACTTTTTTGTGTTCGCTCTGCTAGTTTTCGCACCTCATCAGCGA